>Ga0134100_1000334_pt1 | contig 58214 bp, 45 predicted proteins | sample 11_taG_2_FD_94444 | JGI IMG/M metagenome (GOLD analysis project Ga0134100, IMG submission 94444) | Switchgrass degrading microbial communities from high solid loading bioreactors in New Hampshire, USA - 11_42_5_180_A3 metaG | ecosystem: Engineered > Bioreactor > Semi-continuous > Anaerobic >...
AAGTGGATTAATGATTATCCAAGAAGAATATTCGGATATAAGTCAGCAAAGGAAATGGCTTCAACTTGTTAAAAGGCAGTGGATTACCATAATTTAACACGGCATTTAATATTGCAATTTATAGTCTGCTGAAAAGTTAGAAAAGGCCTTGACTTTTCTTATAATGTATGTTAAATTATTTATGCTTTATTGCGCAGGTCTTTTTTTTATGTCTAAATATATTTAGTCTAAGTTGATAATATAGCTGCTAGGGGCTGGAGGTGTTAAGGATGAGAGTAAAAATAACGTTGGCATGCACTGAGTGCAAGCAGAGAAACTACAACACTATGAAAAACAAAAAGAATGACCCTGATAGACTTGAAATGAGAAAGTACTGCAGATTTTGCCACAAACATACTGTGCATAAAGAAACGAAATAATTAAAATGGAGAGATGTTTCCCATGGCTGAAAACACGAATGTTTCAAAATTTGCCAACATTCGCAGAAACTTTGCCAGATTTTTTAAAGAAATTAGGACGGAATTAAAAAAAGTCATATGGCCCACAAGAGAGCAGTTGTTCAACAATACCATTACTGTGTTGTTGACATGTCTGATAGTAGGTCTCATCATCTGGATAGCGGATTTCGGTTTGACAAAGCTGGTTGATTGGGCCCTGGCAAGGTGATAAAGGAGGACATAGAGCTTAATGGCTACAAATGATATGTCTGATAGTGCGAAGTGGTATGTTGTTCATACCTACTCAGGTTATGAGAATAAAGTCAAGGCAAATTTGGAAAAAATAGTTGAAAACAGGAACCTTCAGGATTATATCTTTGATATCGTCGTCCCTATGGAGGAGCAGATTGAGATAAGGGATGGCAAGAAGAAAGCCACTTTAAAAAAGGTATTTCCTGGCTATGTCCTGGTAAAAATGATCATGACCGACGAATCTTGGTATGTGGTAAGGAATATAAGGGGCGTTACAGGATTTGTCGGCCCGGGGTCTAAACCTGTGCCTTTGACCGATGAAGAGATCAAGATGATGGGTGTGGAAGAGTTTGAGCCCATTGTGGACTACGAGGTAGGGGATAACGTGCGGGTGGTTTCCGGACCTCTTGAGAACTTTATCGGCATCGTGGAGGAAATCAACATGGAAAAGAAAAAGGTAAGGGTCTCGGTCTCGATGTTCGGAAGAGAGACTCCGGTGGAATTGGAGCTTGCGCAAATACAGAGGCTGTAATTCATATATCGGTTGAAAGGTGATTTTAGATAGGCTTTAGACTGTAAAAGGTCTTTAATGTCTATAGATAAGGGTTTCGTAAAGAAATTGGGAGGTGGAATGGTATGGCAAAGAAAATTGTTGGCTACGTAAAACTTCAAATTCCTGCGGGGAAAGCAACTCCGGCTCCACCGGTTGGACCAGCTTTAGGACAGCATGGCGTTAACATAATGGGATTTTGCAAAGAGTTCAATGAAAGGACAGCAAAGGATGCAGGGTTGATAATCCCTGTTGTGATAACTGTTTATGCAGACAGGTCCTTTTCATTTATAACAAAGACTCCGCCTGCGGCTGTATTGATCAAGAGGGCATGCAAAATTGAAAGCGGATCCGGTAAACCCAACAGGGAAAAAGTTGCTAAGATATCCAAGGATGAGATAAGGAAGATCGCAGAAATGAAAATGCCTGATTTGAATGCTGCCAGCATCGAAGCTGCTATGAGCATGATCGCAGGCACGGCGCGAAGCATGGGCGTTGTAGTGGAAGACTAGTACAGGCCCAGCTATTGTGGGAGGGAAAGATGTTCCCGAAAAAATTTACCACGAAGGAGATGATATTATTATGAAAAGAGGAAAGAAATATCAGGAAAGCGCAAAGCTTGTTGACAGGACGACACTTTACAGTCCTGCCGAAGCTCTGGAGCTGGCTCAGAAAACTGCAAAGGCTAAGTTTGACGAAACTGTTGAGGTTCATATAAAGCTGGGCGTTGATTCAAGACATGCGGACCAGCAGGTGAGGGGTGCCGTAGTTCTTCCTCATGGCACCGGTAAAAAGGTAAAGGTTCTCGTATTTGCCAAGGGAGACAAGGCGAAGGAAGCGGAAGAGGCCGGAGCCGAGTATGTAGGAGCCGAAGACATGATGGCAAAAATTCAGAATGAAAACTGGTTTGATTTTGATGTGGTTGTTGCTACTCCCGACATGATGGGAGTTGTGGGCAGACTGGGTAAGATCCTCGGCCCTAAGGGTTTAATGCCTAATCCCAAGGCCGGAACGGTGACGATGGATATTGCTAAAGCCATTAAAGATATAAAAGCCGGTAAGATTGAATACAGGCTTGATAAAACAAATATAATCCACTGCCCCATCGGAAAGGTATCCTTTGGCACAGAGAAGCTCGTCGAAAACTTCCGCACTTTACTGGAAGCCATAATAAAGGCAAAACCGGCAGCAGCCAAGGGTCAATACCTTAAGAGCGTAGTGGTTTCCTCAACCATGGGGCCCGGGATAAAAGTAAACCCGGCGAAAGTGACGGAATAAAAAGGTTTTTCAATTAAGATATATATAGACACTTTACAATTTAAAAAGGTTATAGTAAGATGTATCTTGAAAAATTGAATATGCATTAGCGAAATTGTGAAAGCCGGATAAACGGCGTTTGTGCAATTTCTGGAGCTTGCCATAGACAGCAGGTGCGTTAAAGCGTAATTGATGAAAATCAGCCTGCCGAGGCGGGGATAGGTTTGATTGATGAGGTTTAATCGTCCTTCGTATGTCTATGGGCATGCGAAGGATTTTTATTTAATAAAGCTAATAAAGCGATTTGTTGTCAGTGAAGACCTGTGGGAATCGCAGTGTGAAGGTTGTCGAGGTTTTCACCGAACAAAAGGAGGTGGATGTTTAGTGCCAAGTGAAGCAACTCTTCAGCAGAAAAAGGAAGCAGTAAGGGAGTTAAAGGAGAAGATTACGGCTGCTAAAGCTCTGGTGCTGGCTGATTACAGGGGGCTTACAGTTGAACAGGATACCGAGCTGAGAAGAGCTCTTAGAAAAGCCGGAGTGGAATACAGGGTTGTTAAAAACACTTTGACCAGATTTGCTGCAAAGGAGAGTGGATTGGAAGGCCTCGAGCCCTTCCTTGAAGGCCCTACTGCCATAGCGTTAAGTGACACCGACCCCGTTGCACCTGCCAAAGTGCTCAGCGAATATGCTAAAAAATATGAAAAGCTGGAGTTAAAAGTAGGTGTTGTTGAAGGAAAAATTGTAGATGTTAACGGAATTAAAGCGCTTGCCGACCTGCCGCCTAAGGAGGTGCTCATAGCAAAGGTCCTCGGCGGATTCAATGCTCCGATTGCAGGATTGGTGAACGTTTTAAACGGAAACATAAGAGGTTTGGTAGTGGCTTTGAATGCTATAAGAGAGCAGAAAGAAAGCGCATAGCTTAAAAGGAAGACATTTATAAAAACAGGTTAATTAAAAGATTAGATTAATGGAGGTATATTGAGATGGCTAGTGAAAAAGTTGCAAAATTGATTGAAGATGTTAAAGCATTGACAGTATTGGAACTTTCTGAGTTGGTAAAAGCTCTGGAAGAGGAATTTGGCGTATCGGCGGCAGCTCCTGTAGCGGTTGCAGCAGCTCCTGCAGCAGGTGGAGCGGCAGCAGCTCCCGCAGCAGAAGAGAAGACTGAATTCACCGTAATTTTGAAAGATGTGGGAGCAGAAAAGATAAAGGTCATCAAGGTCGTTAGAGAAGTTACAGGCCTTGGGCTCAAAGAAGCTAAGGACCTCGTTGACGGTGCTCCGAAGCCGATCAAGGAAAATGTTTCCAAGGAAGAAGCTGCTTCAATTGAAGCCAAATTCAAGGAAGTTGGCGCTACTGTAGAAATTAAATAAGGCGCAGATAGGACTAAAAAGGGTCTCTTTTAAGAAGAGGCCCTTTTTTAGGGTTTGTGCCCTTAACGGCGAGAGTTTGTTACAGGGGTTGACGGCATCAGCCATTATCCAACCGCAAGGCTGTCCGCAAAATTCTATTGAACCGTCACATATTGAACGGCACATGCAGTGACCTTTTCATACAAACAATGGATTTTTATGAAATTTTGTTGAAAACTTTGAATAATATGGCTCCAAAGCAGGTTTTTCGGGTGACCCTTTCGATGGCATTTCAAAAAGCTATAAAGGGCTGAAGAAAGCTTTGGGCTTGGTGAGTCCCGATTGAAAAGATTTATGGGACAACAGCCTTTTGCAATCGTGGGCGGCCCAACTAAGTGAAAGAAAAATTTGCAGGTCCGGCGGACTGATAGGATAGTGTAATAACAAAAATCTATTTTTTGGAGCAGGAGGGTTAAAAAATGTATAAGCTTGATTTGAACCACAACTGGCTGCTGAGATGGGAAGAACTCCACTGGGGACCTGAAATGGCGCCTGCCGTCATGAGCAAGGAAGATGGATGGCTGTGTGCAGACCTGCCTTGTGACGTGCACATGCCGCTTATAGAAAGCGGCATTATAAAAGAGCCGCTGGAGGCAGACAACTTCTACGAATGTGAGTGGATAGAAGAAAAGTCCTGGTGGTTTAAAAAAGTATTTGTAGCGGACGAGAAGCTGCTGAATGGAGATATAGCTGAGTTGACCCTTGAATCTTTGGATGCTGAAGCGGACATATTTCTGAACGGTATACATCTGGCTCACCACAAGAGCGCTTTCTATCCATTTACGAAAGATATAAAGGAGTTCCTTAGAGAAGGAGAAAACGTGTTGCTGGTAAGAGTGACCTCGGGACTGGAGCACGTTGCGGAGATGGATATTGCGGCTATCAAAAAATGCATAAACACTGAAAGTGACGACGGTAGGGGCGACAGAGGAGATAAAAGGCGTGCGTTTGTCAGGAAGCCCCAATATGTCTATGGCTGGGACTGGGGACCGAGGGTTGCTACCTGCGGGATAATGAAAGGCGCATATATCAGGGCATATAGCAAGTTGGCTGTCAGGGGAGTCCACGTGGTTACAAAATCTGCCGCCAAAGACGCGGAATTAGGCTTTGAGATTGAGGTTGAGAATTTACATCCATATTCCAGTATGGATGGCAACTTGAAAATCGAGATAATGTTTGCCGGTGAAAAGGTTGTGGACCTTGAGCAGGAAGTGTTTTTAAGGTCCGGACTCAACTATTTCAATGTGAGTGCGATAGTAAAGGAGGCAAAGCTTTGGTGGCCTAACGGGATGGGAGATCAGCCCCTCTATGCCATCAAAGTATCGGCTGTATCAGGTCAAGTATGCGATGAGTATCCTGTTTTCAAATACGGCATAAGAACTCTCAAACTTAATCTTGATAGAATCAATGCCGGAGAACGCACATTCACTTTTGAAATAAACGGCGTTAAAACCTTCTGCAAAGGCGCCAACTGGATTCCGGCAGATTCTATTTACGCCCGTGTAACCGATGAAAAATATGCTGCGCTGATTCAGGAAGCAAAGGAAGCCAACTTTACCATGCTGAGAATCTGGGGCGGGGGTATATATGAAAGGGATATCTTCTATGAGAAATGCGATGAATGTGGCATCATGATATGGCATGACTTCATGTTCGCTTGTTCTATGTATCCGGATAACCTTGAATGGTTCCGGAATGAAGCTGAAAAGGAAATAGATTATCAGACCAGGAGACTGAGAAATCATCCCTCAATTGTTCTCTGGTGCGGGAATAATGAGAATACATGGGGCTTTGATGAGTGGTGGGTCGGAGACAAAAAGGCGCCCTTTTATGGAGGAGCTGTTTGCTATAATGAGATAGCGCCGCGAGTTGTGCAGAAAAATTGTCCCAATATTCCATACTGGAACAGTTCCCCTTACGGAGGAGACCACCCTAACGGAAATGATGTGGGCGACAGGCACCACTGGCATGACTGCACCATGAATCCTGATATGGAAAAAAGAATCACGCCTGAGGAATATGATAAGATTGAAGCGAAATTTGTGTCTGAATATGGTTATATAGGACCATGCCGCAAGTCTTCCATCATCAAGTATCATGGTGGGGCGCCGCTGGATAGAAACGGCAGGATATGGCAGCTTCACAATAATACATATGAAAAGGAGACTGTGCCGGCAGGCATAGCTAAACATTATACCGACCCCGAAAAACTGAATATAGACCAGTATCTGCTGTATGCAGGCCTTTGCCAGGGTCTGATGTATCAATACTCCCTTGAAGCCATAAGATTTAAAGAAAACTGCTGGGGGAGCCTTTTCTGGATGTATGATGACTGCTGGGGAGAAGTAGGCTGGACGATAATAGACTACTATCTGAAGCGCAAGCCTTCTTTCTATTATGTAAAAAGAGCATTTGCAGCAAAGAAGCTGATTTTAAGAGAAAAGGATGGGATAATAAAGGTGATGGGCGCGAATGATACGGCGGAGGCTGTCGCCTTTGAAGCGGAGTACGGCTATATAACCTTCGACGGCATGGATAAAAAATGCAGCAAAGCATTGATAACCCTTGAGCCTTATTCAAGGAACATAGTGCTTGAATTTGAAAAAGGGGAATATGATTTTACAAAAGGAACCTGTTACGTAATGCCGGTATCCGGCGGGGGTGATGTTCTGCCTGCTGTCTTAAGGTCCGGTGATTTCAGAAAGCTTCATGTCGGAGAAGCTGATGTGAAAGTATCAAACTTCAGGCAGAATGGGGCTGATGTAGTATTTACGGTAAGCAGCAACGCTTATGCCCATGCTGTCCATTTTGACCTCGATGAAGATATCCACCTGTCGGATGAATATTTCGACCTTCTGCCGGGCGAAAGCCGTGAGATTACTGCCTACCGGGCGGCCGGAAAGTTGAAGGCGGGGCACATAAAGCCGAAGTCGGTGTATAATATAAGTAACAATGCCTGCGTAAAATGTTATGCTCCCTGATGAATGAACATATCCATTAGTTGCCTCGTGACGGCATCAGGGTACACCTGCCAAAGCTTTTGAGCAATAAAGGTTGCTGCCTGTAACAACCGGAAAGACGGTTGCAGCAACCTTTTTATTTATATGAGCTTTTCGAAGTACTGATATATCTCGTCTATTTCATTTTTGCGCGAATTGGTAAATAAATGTAATTTTGCGGTGGTTCCGGATAAAGCCGACCTATGGGCCGGTTCTTGAAATAAACCGGGCCGCTGACCTTCTCAAATATCGTCTAAAACGGATCCCATTTGTTTTTAGGACAAATTACAGTAAAATGATATTAGGCCGTCAACCGGTATCATAAGGTAATGAGCGTGATGAGATGGCGGCAGAGCTTAAATTTAAGAAAATCTTAAAAATTTTATGAGCTTTTTTGTAAAATCTGCCTGGTAGTATTTTTACCGAAGGCAGGTGATTTGAATGTATTGCTAATAAGTAAGTATTGGGGTGAAGCCTTTATGGATAAATTTACTATATTGGTATGTGATGACGATAAAGCTATAGTTGATGCCCTTGAGATATATTTGAGGCAGGAGAATTACGATGTGGTGAAGGCCTATACCGGGAAGCAGGCATTGAAAGCTTTGACGGAGAAAAAAATCCATATGATCCTGCTGGATATCATGATGCCGGAGATGGACGGACTGTCCGCCACCCTTAAAATCCGTGAAGAGCAGAATATACCTATAATAATACTTTCCGCCAAGTCGGAGGATACGGATAAAATTATAGGCCTCAATTTTGGCGCCGATGATTATGTGACAAAGCCTTTTAACCCCCTGGAGCTCATGGCGAGGATTAAATCACAAATACGCCGGTACACTTTGCTTGGAGGCATGGCTCAGAAAAGCAGCGTTTTGAAAACCGGAGGTCTGGAGCTGGATACCGAAGCCAAGGAGGTAAGGGTGGACGGGGAACCCGTAAAGCTTACGGCGACAGAATACGGCATTCTCCTGTTTCTGATGAAAAACATGGGGCGTGTATTCTCAATAAACCAGATATATGAAAATGTGTGGAACGAGCCGTCCTATTCGGCGGAAAGCACAGTTCCGGTACATATAAGGCGCATCAGGGAGAAAATTGAAATCAATCCTAAGGAGCCAAAATATTTAAAGGTGGTGTGGGGCATTGGATACAAAATTGAGAAATATTAAATATTCCACGGGCTTAAAGGTATTTGCAGCGGTTATGCTGTGGCTATGCTTTATGAGTGCAGTAGGAAGCGCATGGTTCTTATTGCATAATGAAGATGTCGTAACCGCTAAAAGCTATTACGAAACCAATAAATTTAGCGAAGAATTTTCAAGGCTGGTCCATAATGTTGTAGAATATAATATCAAATTAAAAAGTGAAGAAAGAATCAAAGCATCAGGTGAATCGGAAAGTGATATTGAAAATAACTTAAGCAGGTTCAGACGCATAGAAAAAAGGCTTTCTAAAATTGTCAATTTTGCCTATTACATCAAAAACTCACAGACAGGCGAAACCATCACTAACATAACTGCCGAGGATGCCGTGGCTTTATTGAAGTCACAGCCGTCTTACGCATACTTCAGTAAAGATGAAACTTACTACAAATATTACCTTTTCTTAGCAGGAGATGTTATGGAAATGCTGCAGGATACTTCCTATGAAGTTCATGCAGCAGTCCTGGAGCCTTTAAAAGAAGGGGATGTATTTTATAGCGACTTTGTCGCCTATTCTAAGCTTAAAACAATATCAACCTATGTTATCATTTTGCTGATTGCATCTATAATAATTATGATAACAGCCTTTATTTACCTTATCCTGGTTGCCGGGCGCAAGGAAAAAGGCGGGGAGGTAGTGCTTTGCTTTCCTGACAGAGTCTACACCGATGTGCACACATTATTGGTATTTATACTGGCGGTGATATCTTTTTTCGCAGCTTTAAGCGTTTACCACACTGGTTTTGTATCGATGGTGGTAAGCATTTCAATTATTCTGACTATAGATGTATTTGTCGGCTTGTCCTATGTTTTATCCATGGTAAGGCAGTATAAAAAAAGGCAGATATTGAAAAATTCACTGCTGGCAAAGATTTTTAATGTGTTTAAATATATAGTCGTATCAGGCTTTAGCGGAAAGATGTTTAAGGCGTGGATCCTGTTGCTGCTGCTGGGCTATGGGCTTATAAACGGTATATTTTTCTCAATAGCAATTTTATCACTGTCTGATGACGAAATCACCGGCTTTGCGATATCAGTGGTTTTGCTGCTGGCATTCAATATCGGCTGCGTGTATTTTGCCGCTAAGTCCCTTGTATCGCTGACACGAATCATGGGGGCTGTCAAAGAGATATCTGCGGGGAATCTGGACTATGCATTGGAAAATAAAGAAATATCGTTGGCCTTTCTGGACTTTGCCAAGGATATTCAAAGCATACAAGGCGGGCTTAAGAAAGCGGTGGCTGAGGCGATTAAAAGCGAACGTATGAAAACCGACCTCATCACTAATGTGTCACATGATTTGAAAACACCCTTGACCTCCATCGTAAATTATGTTGATTTGCTTAAAAAAGAAGAGCTGAACAACAAGAAAGCTGCTGAGTATGTAAATGTTCTCGAGGAAAAGTCCGCAAGGCTGAAGCAGCTCATTGAGGACCTGATTGAAGCGAGCAAGGCATCGAGCGGAAACATCGTTATAAATGCGGAAAAAGTTGACTTGCACGAGCTGGTCATGCAGGCCTGCGGCGAGTATGAAGAAAAGGCCAGGAAGGCAGCCCTGGATTTTCGCATCAATGCCTCTGATAAAGAGGTATCGGTATTAGCCGACGGGAAACATATGTGGCGCATAGTTGAGAATTTGCTCTCAAATGCGTTGAAGTATTCGATGCCTAACTCCAGGGTTTATATTAATGTAACAAAAAACGATAGGTACGGAGTGTTAACCATAAAAAACATATCGGCTCTTCCCCTGGATATACCGCCGGAGCAGTTGATGGAACGCTTTGTCCGCGGAGATGAATCCAGGACCACAGAAGGCTCGGGCCTGGGCCTGTCCATCGTGCAGAGCTTGACAAACGTGCAGGGAGGCAAATTCAAGATAGAAATTGACGGGGATTTATTCAAAGCGGTGGTGGAAATGCCTTTATGGCAGGAAACAGGGGACAAGGCATAGCTTGCCTGTCCCTTTATTTTTTATTATTTGCAATTCCTATGACGGCAGATTTTGCCTGCAAAGTTTGCCTCAGCGGCTATTGTGATGCAAAAAAGGGGATTTAGGCGCTTTTAACCGTATAACGGCTGGAATTCCTTAAATTGGAACAGGATAATAACGTAGAAAACAAATTCATAAATATTGACAAGTCAAGTACCATATGTTAGAATTATAAACTGCGTTATAATCCAGGACTCAAGTGCCAATATTTTCATGCAAGAAAATATTATCACTTAACTTGATTATAACACAAGAGAATAAACAAGACAATAATTGTTAATAATATTTTAATGGTTGTTCATTGATTTAGTATATGTACTTTTGAAAAAATTATGCCATAAATGTTTTGTACACTTTGAAATCGGTAAAGCTTTTAATAATACTACTAAAAGCTTTATTTATATTTTTTTATAGAAGAGATTTAAGCTCCAAGAAAAAAGTCATAATTTATGAGGTGATATTTAATGGTACATCCCGTTCAATTGGGTAAAAACGTCAGAATGAGCTACTCCAGAATTAAAGAAGTGCTAGAAATGCCTAACCTTATCGAAGTCCAGAAAAATTCCTACAAGTGGTTTCTAGAAGAAGGATTGAGAGAAGTTTTCAGAGATGTTTCTCCCATCACAGATTACACCGGGAATTTGATTCTTGAATTTGTGGATTATGCTCTCGACGACAGCCCAAAATACAGCGTGGAGGAGTGTAAAGAGAGGGATACTACATATTCGGCTCCTCTAAAAGTAAAGGTGCGTTTAATTAATAAAGAAACCGGGGAAGTGAAGGAGCAGGAAATCTTTATGGGAGATTTCCCGCTTATGACTGAGAACGGAACCTTTATAATAAATGGAGCGGAAAGAGTTATAGTCAGCCAGCTTGTCAGGTCACCGGGCATCTATTATTCAATGAAGATCGATAAAACAGGTAAAAAATTGTTCTCCACCACCGTCATTCCGAACAGGGGAGCATGGCTGGAGTACGAGACCGATTCTAACGATGTCCTTTCCGTAAGAATCGACAGAACGAGAAAGCTTCCCATCACCGTATTGATCCGGGCTTTAGGCTATGGAACGGATCTTGAAATCACAGAGCTGCTGGGCGAGGATGAAAGGATCCTGGCGACGATACAGAAAGATAACGCAAAAACCGTTGATGAGGGCTTGCTTGAAATTTATAAGAGATTGAGGCCGGGAGAGCCTCCTACGGTTGAAAGCGCCCGTTCGCTTTTGCACGGCCTGTTTTTTGACCCTAAGCGATACGATTTGGCAAAGGTCGGAAGGTTTAAATTCAACAAGAAGCTTTCAATTGCAGCCAGGATAAACGGCTTTAAGGCGGCTGAGAACATCATCCACCCTGAGACCGGGGAAATCATGGTGGCGGAAGGCGAAAGAATAGACCGGCAAAAAGCTGCGGAGATACAGAATGCGGGCATTAATTCCGTTTACTTGGATATCGAAGGCAAAAGAGTGAGGGTGCTGGGAAATAACACCGTTGACATAAAGTCCTTTGTCGATTTTGATGTCAGTGATATAGGCATCACCGAAAAAGTCAGGTACGATGTCTTATCCAACATATTAAAGGAGCATAAGACGCCTGAGGAAATAAAAAAAGCGCTGAAGGACAGCATTGATGAGCTGATTCCGAAACACATCACTCCTGAAGATATAATTGCGTCTATAAATTATTTAATAAATTTGAGCTATGGCGTAGGCAGCATTGATGATATAGACCACCTGGGGAACAGAAGGCTGCGTTCGGTAGGCGAGCTTCTTCAGAACCAGTTCAGGATCGGTCTTGCCAGGATGGAAAGAGTAGTCAGGGAAAGGATGACAATTCAGGACATAGACATTGTCACTCCTCAGGCTTTGATAAATATAAGGCCTGTTGCCGCTGCAATAAAGGAGTTTTTCGGAAGCAGCCAGCTGTCGCAGTTCATGGACCAAACCAACCCCCTTGCGGAGCTGACTCACAAAAGGAGGCTGAGCGCCCTTGGACCCGGAGGCTTGAGCAGGGAAAGGGCAGGTTTCGAGGTGCGCGACGTCCATCATTCCCATTATGGGCGTATGTGTCCTATAGAAACCCCTGAAGGGCCTAACATAGGTCTTATAGGTTCTCTGAGCACTTATGCGAGAGTAAACGAGCATGGCTTTATCGAAGCTCCTTACCGCAGGGTTGATAAAGAGAAGGGTATTGTAACCGATGAAATAGTATACCTGACTGCTGATGAAGAAGACGAATATATTATTGCTCAGGCAAATTTGAAGTTGGATGAGGAAAACAGGATTATCGAAAAAAAGACAATGGCGAGATACAAGGATGAAATACTGGAAGTGGAGACCAGCAAGATTGACTTTGTGGATGTATCTCCAAAACAGCTTGTTTCGGTCGCTACTGCGATGATCCCATTCCTTGAAAATGATGACGCAAACCGTGCGCTGATGGGCTCAAACATGCAGCGTCAGGCTGTGCCTTTGATTAAGCCAGAAGCGCCTATAATAGGTACCGGAATTGAGTACAAGGCGGCGAGAGATTCAGGTGTTGTTGTTATTGCGAAAAATGATGGCGTTGTTGAAAAGGTCAGCGCCAACGAGATCATAGTCAGGACAAAAGACGGGAAAAAAGACACCTATAAGTTGCTTAAATATATGCGTTCAAACCAGGGGACCTGCATAAACCAAAGACCTATTGTGAAGAAGGGCGATCGGGTTGAGAAGGGCCAGGTGATCGCTGACGGGCCTTCCACAGATAACGGGGAGATCGCCCTCGGGAAAAACGTCCTTGTAGGCTTTATGACCTGGGAGGGCTACAACTACGAGGATGCTATCCTGATAAGTGAAAAACTTGTAAAGGATGATGTATTTACATCGATTCATATAGAGGAATATGAAGCAGAAGCCAGAGACACGAAGCTTGGCCCTGAGGAAATTACCCGTGACATACCGAATGTCAGCGAGGAGGCTTTGAAGGACCTTGATGAGAGGGGCATAATCAGAATAGGTGCAGAGGTCAGGTCCGGCGATATACTGGTGGGCAAAGTGACGCCAAAAGGGGAGACGGAACTCACGGCTGAAGAAAGGCTGCTCAGAGCTATATTCGGTGAAAAAGCGAGGGAAGTGAGGGACACATCCCTGAGGGTACCTCACGGAGAATCGGGAATTGTCGTAGATGTTAAAGTGTTTACCAGGGAAAACGGTGACGAGCTGCCTCCAGGAGTGAACGAACTTGTGAGGGTTTATATCGCTCAAAAGAGGAAGATATCCGTCGGGGACAAAATGGCCGGAAGACATGGCAACAAGGGCGTTATTTCAAGGATACTGCCGGAAGAAGACATGCCCTTCCTTCCTGACGGCACGCCCCTTGAGATAGTGCTTAACCCCTTGGGAGTTCCGTCGCGTATGAATATAGGGCAGGTATTGGAGGTCCACCTTGGCTATGCAGCAAAAGCTTTGGGTTGGGAAATCGCCACGCCGGTTTTTGATGGGGCCACGGAGGAAGACATTATAGAAACGCTGAAGAAAGCAGGGCTTCCGGAAGACGGCAAGAGCGTGCTGTATGACGGAAGAACCGGTGAACCTTTCGATAACAGGGTTACTGTTGGGTACATGTATATACTGAAGCTGGCCCACTTGGTTGACGATAAAATCCACGCCCGTTCAACGGGTCCTTATTCTCTGGTTACCCAGCAGCCTTTGGGCGGCAAAGCCCAATTCGGCGGGCAGAGGTTTGGCGAGATGGAGGTTTGGGCTCTTGAAGCTTACGGCGCGGCATATACCCTACAGGAGATACTTACCGTAAAATCCGACGATGTAGTGGGCAGGGTTAAGACCTATGAAGCCATAGTTAAAGGCGAAAATGTACCGGAACCTGGTATTCCCGAATCTTTCAAGGTTCTCATAAAAGAGCTGCAAAGCCTTGCCCTTGATGTCAAGGTTTACTCCGAAGATCGTGGGGAGATTGCCATTAAGGAATCTGTTGATGATGAGCTTGAGGAACTGAATGTCAATATTGAAGGAAGAGAGGACGAGGCTCCCCTTACGGACTATGATGATGATTTGGGGGATGAGCCTCTGGACGACGAAATTGATATTGATGATTTCGACCTGGGTGATTTAGGCGATGACGAAAGTCTGGACAGCGACTTGCCCGACGACCTTTTTACAGAAGATGAAGATGACGATTTTGAGGATGATCTTGATGATGATGAAGATTTTTAACGAAGGGAGATAAAAGCCGTGTTTGAACTTAGCAATTTTGATTCTATAAGAATTGGTTTAGCTTCTCCGGAAAAAATAAGAGAATGGTCAAGGGGCGAGGTTAAAAAACCTGAGACTATCAACTATAGAACGCTGAAGCCCGAAAGGGATGGGCTTTTCTGCGAAAGGATATTCGGTCCTCAAAAAGATTGGGAATGCCACTGTGGAAAATATAAAAGGATAAGATATAAAGGCATAGTATGCGACAGGTGCGGCGTGGAAGTTACCCGCTCCAAAGTGAGAAGAGAGAGGATGGGCCACATCGAGCTGGCGGCTCCGGTGTCCCATATATGGTATTTTAAAGGTATACCGAGCAGAATGGGGCTTATTCTGGATATGTCTCCCAGGTCCCTTGAAAAGGTGCTGTATTTCGCAGCGTATGTTGTAATCGACCCCGGGCAGACGCCCCTTTCCAAAAAGCAGGTGCTTTCGGAAAAGGAATACAGGGACAGCCTTGAGAAATTCGGACCGAAGTTCAAAGCCGGGATGGGCGCCGAGGCTATAAAAGAACTTCTGATGGAAATCGATCTTGACAAGCTTTCTAAGGAATTGAGGGAGGAACTCAAGGATACGACGGGACAGAAAAGGGTAAGGACGATAAAGAGGTTGGAAGTCGTTGAGGCTTTCAGACTTTCAGGCAACAGACCTGAGTGGATGATACTTGATGTTATTCCGGTCATCCCTCCCGAACTGCGTCCGATGGTACAGTTGGACGGAGGAAGGTTTGCCACTTCTGATTTGAATGACCTGTACAGACGGGTTATAAACAGGAACAACCGTTTGAAGAGGCTGTTGGACCTTGGGGCTCCCGACATCATTGTGAGAAATGAAAAGAGGATGTTGCAGGAGGCTGTAGATGCGCTTATAGATAACGGAAGAAGGGGAAGACCTGTAACAGGTCCGGGCAACAGGCCGCTTAAGTCCCTTTCAGACATGCTTAAAGGCAAGCAGGGGCGTTTCCGTCAGAACCTGCTGGGCAAACGCGTTGACTATTCCGGGCGTTCGGTTATCGTTGTAGGGCCTGAGCTCAAAATTTATCAGTGCGGTTTGCCCAAAGAAATGGCCCTTGAGCTGTTTAAGCCTTTTGTTATGAAAAAGCTGGTCAACGACGGATTGGCGCATAACATAAAGAGCGCCAAGAGGATGGTTGAGAGGGTCAGGGGCGAAGTGTGGGATGTCCTGGAAGAGGTGATAAAGGAGCATCCTGTGCTGTTAAACCGTGCTCCTACGCTGCACAGGCTGGGTATTCAGGCTTTCGAGCCTGTGCTTGTTGAAGGCAGGGCCATAAAGCTTCACCCTCTGGTGTGTACAGCTTACAATGCGGACTTCGACGGTGACCAGATGGCCGTACACGTGCCTCTGTCCGCAGAGGCCCAGGCAGAAGCCAGGTTCCTGATGCTTTCTGCAAACAACCTGTTGAAGCCCCAGGATGGCAGGCCTGTAACCGTTCCGACCCAGGATATGGTCCTCGGAAGCTATTACCTTACTATAGAACGGGAAGGCGACAAGGGTGAAGGAAAGGTGTTCTCTTCACCTGAGGAAGCCATTATGGCTTACGATAACGGGTATGTAGGGCTCCACGCCGTCATAAACGTAAAGGTAACAAAGATTATCGACGGCAAGCCCGCGTCAAAAATAATAAAAACCACCGTCGGCAAGCTGCTGTTTAATGAAGCAATTCCTCAGGATCTGGGGTTTGTTGACAGGACGAATCCCGACACCATGTTTGATATGGAGATAAATTTCCTTGTAGGCAAGAAAGAACTGGGTAAAATAATAGATGCCTGCATCAAGGTGCATGGCACGACAGAGACCGCTATAATCCTGGATAAGATAAAGGCATTGGGATTTAAGTATTCAACAAAAGGTGCCATAACCATAGGCATTTCGGACATGGTAATTCCGGAGGTCAAAAAGAAGTACATTGAAGAGACAGAAGCCAAGATAGAGAACATCACCAGACAGTACAAGAGAGGGCTCATATCCGACGAAGAAAGGTATAACTCGGTAATTGCCGCATGGACCGAGGCTTCGGAAAATATTACCGAAGCTTTGAAGAATAACCTTGACAAGTTCAACCCGGTATATATGATGTCCCAGTCGGGAGCAAGGGGTAACATAAACCAGATAAAACAGTTGGCCGGCATGAGAGGGCTTATGGCGGACACCCAGGGCAGAACCCTTGAGATTCCTATAAAATCTAATTTCCGTGAAGGCTTGAGCGCTTTGGAATTCTTCGTTTCAACTCACGGAGCAAGGAAAGGTCTTGCCGATACTGCGCTGAGGACGGCAGACTCAGGTTATTTGACCCGCCGCCTTGTGGACGTGAGCCAGGACGTGATAGTCAGGGAGGTGGACTGCGGCACCACTAAAGGAATTGAGGTTTCCGATATCAAGGATGGCGGCGAAGTTATTGAGGGACTTGCGGAAAGAATAACAGGCAGGTACACCATTGAGCCTATAGTCCATCCTGAAACAGGCGAGGTTCTGGTGGAAGCCAACACGATGATAAAGGACAGCGATGCGGAAAAGATTGTAAAGGCCGGAATAAAGAAAGTAACGATCAGGTCAGTCCTCACCTGCCGCTCGATGTATGGCGTGTGTGCAAAGTGCTACGGTTCAAACCTTGCAACAGGTGAAGAGGTAAATGTAGGCGAAGCTGTGGGTATTATAGCGGCACAGTCTATAGGTGAACCTGGCACCCAGTTGACCATGAGGACTTTTCATACCGGAGGTATCGCAGGTGATGATATAACTCAGGGTCTACCTCGAGTAGAGGAGTTGTTTGAAGCAAGGAAGCCCAAAGGACTTGCTATTATTTCAGAAATTAACGGTACCGTCAAGATAAGCGAATCCAAGAAGAAGAGGGAAGTGATTGTGACCTCGGATGACGGGGAAACTAGAAATTACCTGATTCCATACGGTTCCAGAATAAAGGTGTCGGACGGAGACAGGGTGGAAGCAGGCGATGAGCTGACAGAAGGCTCAGTCAATCCTCACGACATTTTGAAGATAAAAGGCGTAAAAGGAGTTCAGGCATATCTTCTGCAGGAAGTACAGAGAGTTTACAGGCTGCAGGGTGTTGATATAAATGATAAGCATATTGAAGTCATAGTAAGGCAGATGATGAGAAAAGTCAAGATTGAAGATGCGGGTGATACTAACCTGCTTCCCGGCGGCCTTGTTGATGTATTTGTTTATGAGGCGGAAAACAACAAGGCTGTTGCCCAAGGATTGCGACCTGCTGTAGGCAGAGTGGCGCTGCTTGGCATAACAAAGGCAGCTTTGGCTACCGAATCCTTCCTGTCGGCGGCTTCATTCCAGGAAACTACGAGGGTTTTGACCGAAGCTGCGATCAAAGGGAAAGTAGACCCGCTGATCGGATTGAAGGAAAACGTAATAATCGGAAAACTGATACCTGCAGGTACAGGAATGAGCAGGTACAGGGATATAAGTGTAAAACCTGTAGCCGAGCAGGCATGAGGGGGAAGCCGCCTTGCCGCCCCCTCTTGACAAATAAGGCGCAACGATGATAGAATATTTCAGTGCGTAATTCTGGCCGCATTTTACAGGAGGTTAAAAGGTGTTAGAAAATTTAAAAAACTGCAGTAAAACTGTAGGCTTAAAGCAGACACTTAAGGCTGTTGAAAACGGAAGCGCGAAGCTTGTATTTATGGCCAAGGATGCAGATGCCAAAGTGACTGCCAGTGTGAAGGAATTATGCCTGAAGAAATCTATTGAAATCATATATGTAGACAGCATGAAGCAGTTGGGCAAAGCCTGCGGTATAGATGTAGGAGCTTCCACCGTTGCGCTGCTTGAGCTGCCAAAAGGCTGATATTGCAGTGGTTTTATTTAATCAGAATAATAACCTTAAATGAAGTATAGAGTTATTAGTTTTTATTTTTAATTATGAAAGGAGGTGTATGAATGCCGACATTTAACCAGTTAGTCAGAAAAGGAAGGAAGGCTGTCGAGTATAAGTCGACTTCTCCGGCGTTGCAGAGAGGTTTCAACTCGCTCAAAAAAAGGCCCATCAATATAAGCTCTCCGCAGAAACGTGGGGTATGCACCGTTGTTAAGACTACAACTCCCAAAAAGCCTAACTCTGCTTTGAGAAAGGTTGCGAGGGTACGTTTGACAAACGGTATTGAAGTTACGGCTTATATTCCGGGCATAGGCCATAACCTTCAGGAACACAGTGTCGTCCTCATAAGGGGTGGCAGAGTTAAGGACCTACCAGGTGTTAGGTACCACATCATAAGGGGGACCCTGGATACGGCAGGTGTCGCGAAAAGGATGCAAGGGCGTTCCAAATACGGTGCTAAAAAGCCTAAAGCTGCAGCAGCCAAAAAATAAAATGCATATCGCTTCTTGCAGGAAGGAAAGCTATTAATGCAAAGGGTGCTGAATATCTTGTCTTAATATAGATTTTCAATATATTGCAGGAATACAGCGCCAACGCGGTTATTGTCAGTTGAAAACCGTTTATGACGGGTTTTGCGCCGCGAGTACCGATGATATTGCTATATCATGAAAAGGAGGGAAGTAAGGTGCCAAGAAAAGGTCATGTCCCAAAGAGAGATGTCTTACCTGATCCTTTATATAATGATAAGGTTGTTACCAAGCTTATCAACAATATCATGCTGGATGGCAAAAAAGGTATTGCGCAAAAGATTTGCTACGGTGCCTTTGATATTATAAAGGAGAAAACCGGTAAAGATCCTCTTGAAGTGTTTGAACAGGCATTAAACAATGTTATGCCTGTGCTGGAGGTTAAAGCCAGGAGAGTTGGTGGAGCAACCTACCAGGTTCCGGTGGAAGTCAGGCCGGAAAGAAGGCAGGCTCTTGGCTTGAGGTGGCTGGTTGCTTACGCCCGTGAAAGAGGCGAAAGGACCATGAAGGAAAGGTTGGCCGCCGAAATCATGGACGCTGCCAACAATACGGGCGGAGCTTTCAAGAAGAAAGAAGACACCCACAAGATGGCAGAAGCCAACAAGGCTTTCGCTCATTACAGATGGTAAGAGAAAGAGAGAAAGAAGAATAGAAATGCTGATTTTAAAGCAAATTAATTTTACGTGAACTATCGTGAAATGAAAGGAGGGTAAAGATGCCCAGGCAATTTAGCTTAGAAAATACAAGAAACATAGGAATAATGGCCCACATAGACGCCGGAAAGACTACCACCACCGAAAGAATCCTTTTTTATACGGGAAGGGTTCATAGGATTGGTGAAGTCCATGAAGGCGCTGCGACTATGGACTGGATGGAGCAGGAGCAGGAAAGAGGTATAACAATCACTTCTGCTGCTACAACAGCCCAATGGAGAGGCACCAGGATTAACATTATAGATACGCCGGGGCACGTTGACTTCACGGTTGAAGTCGAAAGATCACTTCGCGTTCTCGATGGTTCAGTAACACTTTTTTGTGCTAAGGGGGGAGTTGAGCCACAGTCTGAAACCGTTTGGAGGCAGGCTGATAAGTATGGCGTTCCCCGCATAGCGTATGTTAATAAAATGGATATTATGGGAGCAAATTTTTATAATTGCGTGCAGATGATGAAGGACAGGTTACATGCTAACGCTGTCCCGATTCAGTTGCCTATAGGCAAAGAAGACAACTTCCAGGGCATTGTCGACCTTGTGACCTTAGAAGCGTTTTATTATAGAGACGACTTGGGTAAGGTAATTGAAAAAGGTCCGATTCCCGAAGACATGAAAGATGTTGTTAAAGAGTATCGCGAGAAATTGCTCGAAGCTGTTGCTGAACAAGACGAAGAACTGATGATGAAGTATATCGAAGGCGAAGAATTGACCGTAGAAGAAATACGTGCAGGCATAAGGAAGGCAACAATTGCCGTCAAAATGATACCGGTCACCTGTGGTTCGTCTTATAGGAATAAAGGCGTCCAGCGTTTACTTGACGCAGTTGTTGACTACCTGCCTTCACCTCTTGACATTCCTCCTATTAAAGGCATGTCGACGGATGGGGAGCACGAACTTGAAAGGCCGGCGGATGATGACGGTCCTTTCGCTGCGCTGGCATTTAAGATTATGGCTGACCCGTATGTAGGAAAGCTTTGTTTCTTCAGGGTTTACTCCGGGAAACTAAGCGCCGGTTCTTATGTGCTTAATTCCACAAAGAACAAGAGGGAAAGAATCGGCAGGATATTGCAGATGCATGCGAACCATAGGGAAGAGATTGATATGGTTTATTCCGGAGATATAGCTGCCGCTGTGGGGCTCAAGGATACCACGACGGGCGATACTCTCTGCGATGAGAATAATCCTATCATACTTGAGTCTATGGAATTCCCTGAGCCGGTTATACACGTCGCCGTTGAGCCAAAAACAAAGGCAGGACAGGAAAAAATGAGCATAGCTCTCCAGAAGCTGGCTGAAGAGGATCCCACATTCAGAGTTCATACAGATCCCGAAACGGGACAAACCATTATCTCCGGCATGGGAGAGCTGCACCTTGACATCATTGTTGACCGAATGATGAGGGAATTCAAAGTTGAAGCCAACGTTGGAAATCCTCAGGTTTCATATAAGGAAACCATACGCAAGGCTGTCAGGGCGGAAGGCAAATTTGTCAGACAATCCGGCGGACGTGGCCAGTATGGTCATTGCGTTATTGAGGTGGAGCCTCTTGAGCCCGGATCAGGCTATGAATTCGTCAACAAGATTGTTGGCGGCGCCATACCGAAGGAATATATACCCGCTGTCGATGCCGGTATACAGGATGCCATGAACAATGGTGTTCTCGGTGGTTACCAGGTTGTGGATGTGAGGGTTACGCTCGTAGACGGTTCATACCACGAGGTCGATTCTTCGGAGATGGCGTTTAAAATTGCCGGATCCATGGCATTTAAGGAAGCATGCCGGAAGGCGGACCCTGTCCTTCTTGAACCCATTATGAGGGTTGACGTTTTTGTCCCGGAGGAATACATGGGTGACGTAATGGGAGACCTGAACTCAAGGCGAGGCAGAATTGAAGGGATGGAAGCGAGGGCAGGGGCTCAGGCCATCAAGGCATATGTTCCGCTTTCTGAAATGTTTGGTTACGCTACCGCTTTGCGTTCAAAGACCCAGGGCAGAGGAACCTTTACAATGCAGACGAGCCACTTTGAGGAAGTGCCAAAGAACATCATGGAATCGATAATTAAGAAATAAGGCCGTATTGGAGTTTTACTCCAATCCCGCCTTACATATTGGGCTTGTTTGCTCAGGTATACTTGAAGCGGCGACTGGAAAAAATTTATTATGTGCAGTTCAGGAATTACTGTAACTGCCGGCAGTATTGAATAATTGCTGTATGTAAATAAATTATATTAATAAATCAACAATTAATATTTTCAAAATTATATTTTCAGTACGATGTACTGATATAGAGGGAGGAGATTTAAAAATGGCAAAAGCTAAATTTGAAAGAACAAAGCCACACGTGAACATCGGTACGATCGGTCACGTTGACCACGGAAAAACTTCATTGACAGCTGCTATAACAAAGGTTTTGGGTCTCGTCGGTAAAGCTCAGTATACCGCCTATGACCAGATTGACAAGGCTCCGGAAGAAAAAGCCAGAGGTATCACGATTGCTACAGCTCACGTTGAGTATGAGACGGAAACCAGGCACTATGCTCACGTTGACTGCCCGGGTCATGCCGACTATGTTAAGAACATGATCACCGGTGCTGCCCAGATGGACGGTGCTATTCTCGTTGTTTCCGCAGCTGACGGTCCGATGCCTCAGACAAGGGAACACATCTTGCTGGCTCGTCAGGTTGGTGTTCCGTATATAGTTGTTTTCCTGAACAAATGCGATATGGTTGACGATGAAGAGCTCATTGAGCTGGTAGAGATGGAGTTAAGAGAACTCCTGAGCTCATATGAATTCCCGGGAGACGAGATTCCGATAGTCAGAGGTTCCGCTCTGGTCGCTCTCGAATCCACTTCAACGGATCCCAATGCTCCTGAGTACAAGCCTATAATGGACCTCATGAATGAGATTGACAGGTACATCCCCACTCCTCAAAGGGAGTCTGACAAGCCGTTCCTTATGCCTGTTGAGGACGTTTTCTCAATTACAGGCCGTGGTACTGTTGCTACAGGTAGGGTTGAGAGAGGTACCCTCAAGGTTGGAGACGAAGTTGAAATCGTCGGCTTGATGGACGCTCCCAGGAAGACGGTTGTCACCGGAGTCGAGATGTTCAGGAAGCTGCTCGATGAGGCTGTTGCAGGTGACAACATCGGTGCTCTCTTAAGGGGTATCCAGAGGAATGAAGTTGAGAGGGGACAGGTTCTTGCCAAACCCGGTACAATCAATCCCCATACCCATTTTAAGGGCCAGGTTTACGTCCTGACTAAAGAAGAAGGCGGAAGGCATACTCCTTTCTTCAATGGTTACAGGCCTCAGTTCTACTTCAGGACTACCGACGTTACAGGTGTAGTTGAACTGCCCCAGGGCGTTGAAATGGTTATGCCCGGTGACCACGTCAACATGACGATTAAACTGATAACTCCTATAGCTATGGAGGAAGGTTTAAGGTTCGCTATCCGTGAAGGCGGAAGGACTGTCGGAGCCGGAACCGTAACTGAGATTATTGAATAATAAAGCGGATTTCAATAAGAGTCGGCACTTTAAAGGCCGGCTCTTGTTTTTTGGCTCTACGTCAAATGTTGGGGTTAACCAAGTAAAATGAAGTAACCTATGAATTATAGTTCTACAGCAAATGTTGGGGTGGTCACAAATTAAGGGGTTCCCTTGATACCCCGTAGCTGCGACAGCTTGGTTTATTGCCCGTAACCCTCCGGCTGTCATCTGCTTAGATGTACCGTGTGCCGGAAGTTTTCCCTGAGCATCTGTAGCCGTTGCTTTTGACAAATAAATACTGTACCCAACTCTGATCTGTTTCCTTTCTGTTGGTTTGCCTTTTTTGCAGTAAACATTCTTTTGACGGTAAACAGATAATAAACAGATAATCTGCTTCAAGAGAAATCAAAGCAACATCCGGAGGCTAATACATTATGACCAGGGCGTGAAGTATAGACTTGCCTTCATCCCATATGAAAACGTAGTTTTTTTCGCCCTTTGTGGCGTATTCCAACAACACCTCTTCATGCAGTGTTATTTCTTTTTTATAACTTACTTCAATGTTGTTAAAACAAATTTCATTCATGCCTTCCGGTAAAACCTCGTTTACAAGGTCCAGGTATGAAGGATTATGCACGTGGTTATTGCAATCAATCATGGACTTGTTGATTTTAAAACGGACCTCTGAAAGGATGGGGAAATCCATGTCAACTGCTTTTGCGAACTTAAATTCGGGGAAGTTCTTATGCTGCGGCTCGCCCCTAAATCCTCCCATAATATCATCGGTCAGCCTTATCGGTTTACCCGTCTCCGTGTTTACGGCAATCCATATGGATGTTGCTTTAGCTATGATTTCACCTTTTTGATTGAAAATATCATAATCTCTGTGGGCCCGTGTTCTGGAATACTCCTGCGCCCAGGTCTTCACAAGTATGGTTTCACATATTTTTGGCCGTTGATAAACTTCCAGTTTCCAATTTGATACCAGCCATGACATATGGCTTTTATCTCGATCGCTTATACCCTGCCCTATGGAGCTTCCATGTACATTGGCGGCGTTGGTTAACGCTTCCAAAAGCGCCTTGTTTGTCATTTCATAATTGATCCCGACGTCCTGGATACCGACAAAGAATTTCTGCTCTGCCTGCAAAATATTTCACTTCCTTCGCTCTTCGGTAAATTCCTGTTTATCTGAAAAGTTCGTTATAAAAATAACATTCCTATATAAAATATTATACCATAATTGCTGTAGGATTTCACAAACCGCTAAAGCTTAACCCTGCATCTTTAAATTCCGTCTGGCGTTATAAATTCCAATAAGGCTGTCGGATTTTCGCGTAATTTTTATTTTAACTACATAGTATGCTAATATCCTACTTCTTATTGGTTACAAGCTGCTCTGGCATTTTTGCATAAAAAAGGCCGCGAATGCCAACTGCTCCTTGCTTTTGCGACATAGCAGGCTGAATTTAGCATAGCGGCATATTTGGATTTTAAAGGGAAGCTTCACAGGGTGTATAAATAACAACAATTGCCGTTGGAAAGCATAGAAAGATAAAAGCCGAAAGGAGATTTGCCATGATATAGAGAGAAAGAAAAAAATATACCGATGGAAGCTATGGGTGGAGCGAGGAGACCCCAAAGTTCCTCGGCGACCGGCTTGAAGCAGGGGGGTTAAAAATTGTACAGCAGCCTATACAGTTTAAGTACAGGCCAACCTTTGTAGAATTGGAGAAGTGCATAGAATTTGGGGAGGTTTTCGCAAAAAGCATGGAATAGACGAAAGGTGAGGGGCTGAAGCTGGGAAATTAAACCCTGCCTCCGGCCCCTGTCATGCTGAAAGATATTTTTCAAGACTGCCGTCAATATCGCTTCGGCCGGCTATCCTAGCTTCTTTTCATGTTCGCCTGAACTTCAAAGCGGTAGTTTCTTCCCGAATTGTTGTCCCAATTACCGGCACAGTCCTTAAAAGCCATATTGAGTTGTTCATGGCCCTTTACAGGAATTTTTGCCACAAAGCCGTTGGAGGTTTTCTCCATTTTTATATCAGATACGTTATCCCAATTGTCTCCGTAACCGACATGCATGTAAACATGATTTGCGCCTGAATTGTACAGTAAGCCTTTATAAGTTACAGTTACGTTGTCGCCGTCTGCTATAACGTTAGGCGTCACAATAACGCCGTTTTTATGATACATGTTATACATATAGCTTCTACCTCCGCTATTGAAAAATTTTTAAAGGCGTCAACCTTTGCGCCTGTTTATTTAAAATGCTTATTGCTATAGAATAGTTTCTGCCCGATGAAAAATATTATACTAATAATAATGGAATATTATATTTTTAACGAGGTAACCCTTGATATTTACGAGATTAATCCTACAAACCTGTAGTAAATGTCAATTCTCTGCGCCCGGTCGCCTCTGGCCTTTTCTGCGTCAAAGACTACCACCTTGTCAATCAGTTCATTGAGTACCGGGTTGGTTAATTCCTGAATATTCTGTATATTCCCGCACCAGTTCAAGGAATTTCGTTGTATTCTCCTGTTTTTCCGCTACCTGGTTTAGGGTATCATCCAGAGCCTTTAGCTGTTCTTTTATCTGCTTTTGCTCGGTAGTAAAGTCCTTTACAGCGCCATAAACTGCTCGCCGGAGATTTTACCCAGGGTATTGTCCTCATAGAGCTTGCGCAAAATGGCTTGCAGTCCGGTTTCCCGCTATTTAAGTTTTTCTTTTTCTTTTCCTGCTGCCATTTGCTTTTTGAGCTTGGTTTTGCTGATATCCGACACCATTTTCACGAAAGCGCCTTCATTCTCTTTTGCAATGGCCGCATTGCGCCGGATGTCCTCCATACAACGGCAGCTTATGGCTTTATGGAACCGTGTGCTGGATATCCTCTCTCCTGATGAACCATACAAAAGAAAATGGCAGATTACTATAGCTCCAAAAGAGATATAAAAGCATTTACAATATCATTGATTTTTTTGTGCGCGAATGTATCAAACGGGAGGTGCGATTCCGTGTCTGCAAGCACTATAATCAATTCTTTGCCCTGACCGGACACATCAATACGGAATACTGTGACAGACCCTTTGACAGCGCTGGACGCACCTGTAAGGAAATAGGAGTACTTCGCCTATGGGAGAAGAAAAAGGCGGACACGCCTGCTTTAAAGGCGTACAACAAAGAATACAAAAAACGGTTTGCATGGATTAAATACGGCAAAATCGCGAAAGAAGCCTTTTACGAATGGGCGGAGGAAGCAAGAAAGAAACGGGACTTGTGTAAGGGGTGGCATAACGTTAGACGCATTTAAAGAATGGCTAAAGAATTGAGATTTGTTCTATTACTATAGTTTCGCATTTTTTAAGATTATCTCCAACTTGGAAAATTGGAAGCAATAAAAGTGCAAAAAGTGGCTTAATTTCAAACTGTTGATTGCTATACAAACAACAAATGTTTATGTTTTAGTTAGTTTAGTAGGATTTATTACTATAGTTTTACGATTTTTCAGCAATGTTTTTGCTAAATTACCAATTTTGCTGAAAAGTGCGAAAGTATAGCTATTAAACCTGTATAGATAATAAAGCATTAGCCTCCCATTAGGCGCATAATACCTATAGGAGGCTAAAAATTTATCGTGGTTCAGAAGTCAATCTATTGGCTTGTTTGGTAATTTATCCTGTAACAAATGAGTACAAAATCAATGAATAGGTGCTTAAACGTATGAAAATTATTAAAAATCCGCTATACTCCTATTTATTTCCCGACTGTTTAAAAAGTTTTAGAAAAAAATTATACATTTCTGAAAATTTGAGTGTTCCTGCACCTACTCGCCTTGCTAATCTTGCGAGGAGTATACCAATTATTATAAATATTAGAATACCGATTATGAGTCCCATATACACACCTCTCTTAATTTTTTTATTGACTTATTATACCTTATATTGTATCATATAGTAAATACATTTTATGGGATGTTTGGTATATTATGTTAAAAAAGGTTGTGAGCTTTTGTCTTGTTTTTTGTATGGTCTTTGCATTAGTGGTTCCAGGTTATGCACAGGAAAAGGAAACGTCAATATCTTCGGAGACTGTAATTACCGAAGATAACATTTCCGAAGTTCTGGAATATTTGGGCATAGATCCAAATAATTTTATAAAAACTGATGTAGCCGGAACCAGTGCTCGTACTGTAGGAGATTTAGAAAAGGCTATTAAACAAGCAAAAAAACTACCAAGTGAAGTTAATGGTAAAGTTAAATCTAAAGGTTTTAATGGCACTGCTTCCAAAAGCGTTGCATCTGCTGCTTCCAGTGGTACTGTAATGTTATATGCAACAGTTAATGTTGGTGGTTCGTATACCATAGAATATGAAGTTGCTGGACAATATGCTAACGGTAAGTGGACAGGTGCATCCAGTGCAACTGCTACTGTAGATTCGAATTCTATCATTTATACCTATAAAATAGCTTCTAAAGAGCTTAAACTCTCTTACACTTCATCTACCATAACATTGAAGGCAAAAGTTGTGGTTGATATATATATAGGAGTTGGTGACTATGGGCTTGTCAAGATAGGCTCACAAACGATTAATTCAACAGTAAATTGGTATGCATCAACAGATATTCCAAAATAGTTGTTATATAATAGTGCAAGTATTTCTCTTTATTCTATATGTTACACAGCAGCTTTATGTTACATTATCGGCAATAGTAGAATCAGTAATTCTATAATCTTCAAAAAACAATCTCGCCAGACTAATATTGAGTTGAAATTCAGTCAGGCGGGCTTGTTTTTCTATCCACCGTACATCATAATTTCCCTTACAATAGCGGTAGCATAAGCCTTATCACCGTTAAAATGCGCTGTAAGCTGTTTTTTCTATGGCATCCTACTGTCGATGATAGCTTTCGGAATATTGGTCTAAAAAAATCCTGCAAACCATCTTTGACGACAAGTTCTGCATAAGGTGGACGATTCATTGTCTTTAAGCCATATCAGCTTCGGGCGGCTAATAATGTCCATATGTAAGCTGTCCTCGATTGCGGCACACAGGATGCACATTTTCATACCATCCATGGTAAGCACGTCAATGGTATCGTTTTCGTCATGATACATGCAAGCTTTAATCTTCATTTCGCACAAGCTCTCCCTTTCCAGTCATCACTTCAATCATAATCCATTTTGTTGCTGTTTACAATTTTTTCGTTTGTACCTCGTAAAAAACATAACACGGGAATGCATCTTAAGTAAGAAGCCCTTGCCTTATATTCCATATAAAACAATTGAAATTGAGTGTTTTAAAGGTTATAATAGTTACCACTGGAACACTGTGAACAAGCGTTTGTTTTTTAATAACTCAGAAAAGCCTTAACTTGTAATCTTTAAAAGCAGCAATAAGAGATAAACAGAGATTATCAAATAAATATGGGGTTGTACAAAAATTGTTTTTTTTGCTTAAATATGATTTGTGAGGGGATGGTCAAATGTCGGATTCAAAAAAAGTTATTAAAAAACAAGTTCTTCCGCTTTTACCTCTCAGGGGGCTAACAGTGTTTCCACATATGGTTTTACATTTTGATGTCGGCAGGGAAAAGTCCATAAAAGCTCTGGAAGAAGCGATGATAAACAATCAGCTCATATTCCTTGTAACCCAGAAAGATGCAAGAAACGACTTTCCGGGTGAGGAGGATATATATAAAGTTGGGACAATTTCAAAAGTAAAGCAACTTTTAAAACTTCCGGGCGACACTATAAGGGTGCTTGTCGAAGGCATAAACAGGGCTGAAGTAGATGAGATTAAACAGACCGATCCTTTTTTCATAGCCGAGGTTGTAGAGAAGATTTATACGCCTGACGAGCATGGAAAAGTTGAAATAGAGGCTTTAAAGAGAGGAGTTCTCGGCGCTTTTGAAGAGTATGTGAAGCTCAGCAACAGGGTTTCACAGGAAACGCTGATATCTATTGTCTCCATTGAAGACGCCGGGCAGCTCTCTGATACCATAGCCTACAGCATATTCCTCAAAGTTGAGCAAAAACAGGAGCTGCTGAACGAGTTCAATCCTGTAACCAGGCTGGAGAAGCTGCTTGAAATGCTGATGAAAGAAATTGAAGTCCTGGAGATTGAAAGAAACATACATGCAAGGGTGCGCAAGCAGATAGACAAGATGCAGAAAGAATATTATCTCAGAGAGCAGCTTAAGGCCATACAAAGCGAACTCGGGGACAAGGAAGGCGTAGCGGGCGAGGTGGAGGAGTACAAGGAGAAGCTGAAGAAAGCAAACTTGCCTGAAGAGGCTGAGAAAAAGGTGCTCAAAGAACTGGATCGCTTATCGAAGATGCCTCCGGGTTCTGCCGAGGGTTCCGTCATAAGGACCTATTTGGACTGGGTCCTTGACCTTCCGTGGAACAAAAAGACCGAGGAAGTCATCGACCTGAAGAATGCCGAGAAAATACTGGAAGAGGATCATTACGGCCTTGAGAAGGTTAAGGAAAGGATACTTGAGTACCTTGCGGTAAGAAAGCTCAAAAACAATTTAAAAGGCCCTATACTTTGCCTTGCCGGACCTCCGGGTGTGGGTAAGACATCCATAGCCAAGTCCATAGCCAGGGCTGTAAACAGGAATTATGTGAGGATGTCCCTTGGCGGGGTAAGAGACGAAGCCGAAATAAGGGGCCACAGGCGTACTTATGTAGGATCAATGCCGGGAAGGATAATTGCCGCTTTGAAACAGGCGGGTTCAAACAATCCTCTGATACTGCTGGATGAGATTGATAAAATGAGCAGCGATTTCAGGGGCGATCCGGCTTCTGCTCTGCTTGAAGTCCTTGACAGCGAGCAGAATTTCGCTTTCAGAGATCATTACCTGGAACTGCCCTTCGACCTGTCGGATGTGCTTTTTATTACGACGGCAAACAACCTTGATACTATACCGAGGCCTTTGCTTGACAGGCTGGAAGTCATCAACTTGTCCGGTTACACAGAAGAGGAGAAGGTCAACATCGCGTTGAAATACCTCGTGCCTAAACAAATTGAGGCCCATGGCCTGCAGAGAAGGAATCTCAGGATCGATGAGCAGGCTATAAGGGATATTATAAACTATTATACAAAAGAGGCCGGGGTGAGAAATCTTGAGAGAGAAATTGCTACAGTGTGCAGGAAAGCGGCAAAACAACTGATTGCCACAAACAAGAAATCGGTGACCGTCACTTCCGGCAACATTGAGAAGTTTCTGGGTACCAAAAAGTACAGGTATGATAAAGCCAATGATAAAGATGAGGTGGGTATTGCCACAGGTCTGGCCTGGACTCCTGTAGGCGGCGATACTTTGTCAATCGAAGTTGCTGTTATGAATGGAAACGGAAAGCTTGAACTGACCGGCCACCTTGGTGAAGTCATGAAAGAGTCTGCAAGGGCGGCCATGAGCTTTATCCGCTCCAGGACTGAGCAGCTGGGCATTGATAAGGATTTTTACAGCAAGTACGATATTCACATTCATGTGCCTGAGGGTGCCATACCGAAGGATGGGCCTTCAGCCGGTATAACCCTTGCTACTGCCATGGTGTCGGCCCTTACAGGAATACCGGTAAGGAAAGACGTGGCCATGACGGGTGAGATCACATTAAGAGGGAGAGTGCTTCCTATAGGCGGGCTCAAAGAGAAAGTGCTGGCGGCCCATAGGGCAGGTATTACTACGGTAATAGTGCCTCTCGAAAACAAAAAGGACATAGATGAGATACCTGAAAATGTAAGGAAAAAGATCAAATTTGTAGTTGCATCCCATATGGATACGGTGTTGAGCACGGCGCTGGTTAAACAGAAAATAAGGCCTTTTGTCCAAGGTATACACGAAGAGAACAACAAAGTTCTGCTGCCTGAAGGACAGCACGTTATCAACGATGCCGAGCATGGCGCCGTGATGGAGCAGTGATTGAAAATAAAGCGGTTTAGGTTTAATTTGGAACGGTTAACATCCGTTCCTTTTTTATTGTAGAGTTCCGACGTAAATGGTAGAATTATATATAACATTGGTATATTCAGGCATTAAATATTTAAATGCGAAAGGTTGTTACTGATGGGAATCAGGAGAAATCTGAAAAGCGTTTTGTCGAATAATAAAATGTATATTTTTCTGGTTTTGCTTGCTTTATTCTCCGGTGTTCTTTTCAGGTTTGCCTACATATTTCAGGAGGATTTTCACTATATAATAATGGATGTTGCAACATATTTAACGTGGCACATCATATTTGAGTTCTGCTCCGTCCTGGTGGGCTTTGTCGTGTTTGTTGTCGCCTTTTATACCTATGATCAGACAAGAAACTTAAGATCCATGCTGGTAGGAAGCGTTTTTGTATCAACAAGTTTAATCGATTTTTTCCATATGCTGAGCTATAAAGGCATGCCTGCATTTTTTGTGGAAAATACTTCTGCAAACAGGGCAACGGTGTTCTGGATAATATCGAGGCTCCTGATGTCCTTGGGGCTGGCCGTAACGAGTTTCATACCTGGCGACAGGAAAAGCAGGGCAAATAAAATGGTTTTTGCGGCGCCGCCGTTTTTTTTCAGCATTTTTGTGCTTATTGTGGCGACATACTTTCCATGGATGCTTCCGGCCATGTATGTAGACGGTGTTGGGCTCACGCCCACAAAAATTATCCTTGAATATGTTGTCATTTTTTTATTTGCCGTTGCCATATTTAAATTGTTGTTGAATTACGGGAAGATAAAGGATGACCTGATTGCGCTGTTTGCCGGAGCATTGATGGTCAATATTTTCAGTGAGGTTGCATTTGTAAGCTATGACCAGGTTTATGACATATACAACTACCTGGGGCATATTTATAAATTCATCGCTTCCTTCATGATTTTCAGGGTAATTTTCATATATAACGTCCAAAAACCATACGTGGAGCTGTCTGCTGCTCAAAAAGAATTGAGGAATTATGCCGAGAACCTGGATAAGCTTGTCGATCAAAGGACCAGGCAGATAATGAAGATGAACGAGATGTTTCTGGAAGACCTGAAGTATGCAAGAGATATACAAAAAGCCCTTCTTCCGTCCAAACTGCCGGACAGCGATGAAGTGTCTTTCAGTGCCCGCTATTTTCCTGCTGAGAGGGTAAGCGGGGACATTTATGACATATTCAAACTGGACAATATGAATATAGGTTTTTTTATAGCAGATGTTTCAGGACACGGCGTCCCTGCCGCTATGTTGACGGTCTTTCTGAAACAGAGCATAAGGGCCCGGAACGAGAACAACGGGAACGAGGGAGAAATACACAAGCCGTCGGAGGTGCTGAGAAATTTGTATGATTCCTTCAACGATACGAATTTCGGGGATGAGGTGTACATAGTACTGGTATATGGCGTTTATAATTTAAAAACCCGCAGGCTTACATATGCTTCAGCGGGACTTAACGTTTCTCCGCTTATTGTAAAAAGTTCAGGGTTGATTTATGAACTGGAAATGAAAGGGTTTCCCATATGCAAGTTCAGGGATTTCTACTCAAGCTGCTATACAGATAAAACCATACAGTTGGAGGGCGGAGATAAGGTTTTGTTTTATACGGACGGTCTGATTGAATCAGAAAATTCCGAAGGTGAGCGTTTCACGGAATTGCGCTTGAAAAATTCCCTTTCAAGCGGCAGCAAAAAAACTTGTACAGAGCTGTCAAAGGCTATTGAAACGGACCTGTTCAACTTTATAGACATGAACAGGCTGAAGGATGACATAACCTTTTTCGTTATGGAGGTAAAATAATTCTCTGTTCCGTCAAATATTCGACTTTTTATGCTAAATTACCTTTGAAAAGACCATACTTTGCAACTTTTTTCAAAAATAAGAAGGGAATATTGCCAATTATGTAGAATTATTGTAAGATAAACAATGGAATGCTAATGTTACATCTGATAGGAGTGTTGTATGTTTATTTACGTGGTAGCTGTTGTTGCTTTAGTTGTTTTAACGTCAATAGCATTGGCATTTATAACGAAGAAGAACGGTTTGCTCAATAAGCAGATGATTGTAGCTATCGGGCTGAGCTCAATCGCGGTGAGTTTGCTGTTTCCGTTGTTGTTTAACGCTTTTTTGAATTCCGCGTTTTTTTTTACAGGCGCGTTGGGCGTGTTTATAGCGCTTTTAACGGCCTTTGTCATTCACATAGCTTTGGTTTTCTTGTTAAGCCTTGTAATTTCCGCTTTGCCTCCGGAGAAAGAGGCCGGAAAATTGATAGAATATTTAAAAGAGCCTGCCTTATATAGGTGGGTGAACAGCGTCTTCAGCAAGGGAACGGGGATTGTAAAAAAGCTGAGTGGGAACCATGCGGGCGGTAAGCCTCTTTGTGAAAAACAGGAGGAGCAACCGGCAGAGCAGGGAGGAGGACAGGCGCTTGCGGCGCTGCAGGCGGAAAATGCAGCGGCGGGGCAGCAGGCAAAGCAGGTTGAGGCACTGCAGCAGACGGAACAAGTTGAGACGATCCAGCAAACGGAGGAGGTTGAGACGTTGAAGCAGACGGAGAGAGTTGGTACGCCGCAGCAAGCGGAGCAGGTTGAGACGCCGCAGCAGATTGAACTGATGAAGCAACCGGTGCAGGATATGGAGCAGGAAATTTTTAGCTCAGAAAAGCCTGTTGACGGCGACGGAAATATTGTTAAGGCGGAAGCCAAAGAGGAGTTTTATCAGGATGGACAATCCAGCATAGAAGAATATCTGGATAAAGCTTTTAAGATGAAGGAGGCCGGCGACCTGGAAGGGGCTATACAACAGTATATGCATGTGCTTGAAAAGAATCCTGCCGAGGACCTGGCATTCTGGATTATTGTGGATATTTGTGCTCTATATAAGGCTTTAGGACAATCCGAATTGGCAAGAGATATACTCGAAGGCTGCATAAGCAGTTATAAGGGAGTGATGGATAGTTCTGTCAAGGCTGAAATTGAGAAAAATTTAACATATATATAAGCCATTTGCTGTTCCGGGTTACAGTGCTGAAATTTGAAGGGGGTTAAGAGGTAATAAAAAGACTCAGGAAATAATAGGTTTACCGATTATTACTATCAGTGATGGTATGGAAGCCGGAAGAGTCAAGGATGTCATAATTAATGCCGACAAAGGAACTATCGATTTTGTTACGGTTGATAACGGCGTACAGACTCTCAGCGCCGGAGTCATTTCTACAAGTGACATAGTGGGAATTGGTGAATATGCTTTGACCATTGAGAACATCGGAGTGATAAGTGATATCGATAAGGTGCCTGAAGCTGTCGGTTTAGCCCAAAGGGGTGTAAAGATAAAAAATACGAAAGTGCTGACGAGAAAGGGCAGACTTATCGGATCAACAGGTGATTTTTTTGTTGATGAAGATAAAGGATGTGTAATAATCGGCCTTGAATTTTTGGCCGGCGACGACCAGGAAAGGATCAAAATTATACAGAGAAAAAGTGTAATAACCTTCGGCAAAAACTTAATTATTGTAAATGATGATGTGGAAAGCCTCCTGCTTGATAACCCCATAAACCTGGAGAGCAGCATGGCTGACGCCGATTTACATAGGAGCAGTTATGATGCAGCTAGACCAAGTGCGGATAAGGATGGAAACCAAACTGCGGCGGTATCAAGTGAGAATGTGTCAAATACGGATGAAAAGGCCAATGTCGTCGGTTTATTTGAACAGAAACAGAGGCAGTATCTTAAGGGGAGAAAAGCTTCAAAAACCATAACCGACGGTTTTGGAAACGTTATTATCAGCGAAGGCATGGTGATAACGGATGAAATAATTGATGAAGCCAAGAACAAGGGGAAGCTTATTGAACTGATTATGAATAATAAAGTTTAGAATTGAGTGACATTGCGTGATAAAGTTGAGGACCTCCATTTTCGTATCACTTGTAATGTTCATACAGAGCCTGTTGGCTGTTGTAATCGGTTTTATAGCTTTAAGTTTTGCAGGCGGAAACAGCATACCTGACAACGTTTACATAGTTGATTTGTGCATTGGCGGGCTGAGCAGGGAAGAGGCTGCAGAAAAAATCGAGGGACATTTTAACGACATTATCCAGAATGGGTCGCTGACGGTGAAGGTGGACGACACCCGTGAATTCAGCATCAGATATAAGGATATAGACGCCTTCCTTGATGTAAACGGTACCATCGATAAGGCCTATGGCGGCAAAACAGGCAGACATATGTTGAAGGTTTTGTCCATGATCTTTCCGCAAAGGGAGCGCATTATTTCGCCTGTAATTGGTATTAACGCTTCAAAGCTGAGGGAAGAGCTAAAACGCTTATCCGCCGTCATGGATATTCCACCTGAGGATGCCGCTATAAAAATAAAAGACGGCAAGATAAAAAAATTTCCTCACTCCAAAGGTTTCAGACTAGACATCGAGAGTGCTGCGAAAAAAATTGAAGACAGCATAAAATTATCCTTCTATAGCCCCGTAGAGTTAATAAAAGGTTCTGAATTTCAGGCTGTTGACCCTAAGGTCGAATTAGAGGATTTTGAGGGCATCGATGAAGTGCTTTCGGAGTTTTCGACAGAGATCGCTTCCCGAAGTGGTGACGACTCTATATTGCTTGCTTCCCAAGCGATAGACGGAATTGTGCTGGAACCGGCCGGTGAAAAAACGTCGGATGAAAGGCTGGGACAATTTTCCTTTAATGCATGCATGATGCGGCAAAACAGGTTAATAAAAGAAAGTGCCGAGGGATATGACCAGGTTGCGTCCACACTGTATGCAGCGCTGCTGAAGGCGGGAATAGACCATCGGGCGGTCACCAGGGTACCCCATAAAACGCCTGTAAAATACATAGAGCCGGGACTTGATGTAGATGTGGATGGCAGGGCTGTCGATTTTAAGTTTATAAACACTTTTAATCATAAGCTGGCAATTTTTTCGGAAGTGAAGGACAACAAGGTAATTGTAAGGATTGCCGGTAAGAAGCCTGATGTTAAAGTGGATAATGTAATAAAGACGGATATAATTCAAAGGTATATGCCTACCGTCGTTTATGTTGAGGACCAGGTGCTTGAACCGGGACAAACAGAAGTAAAAAGTTTAGGAAGACAAGGGCTTAAGGTTAATGTATACAGGAACGGAGAGCTGCTGTATACTGATATTTATGAGGCAATAGAATCTGTAGTCCATATTGGGCCAAAAACAGGTTGGGATTATAAATTGGGCAAATAGCGTAATAAAAAAAGGCATTATGCCTTTTTTTATTACGCTATTTGGCGCATGTACCAAATTCTAATTTTGTCGATTGCGAGGTCATATGCTCAACTGCAATAGGCTATATCAACCCCTGCACAAGTCAAATTACGTGCTTAACAATGTCGCCTGTCTGAGATTGATTTTCCCGCTAATAAAAATTGAATAGGCACAATCCCCTGATTAATCGTTTATTTTTCATTTCTACTATAATATAATATATACAAAGTATATGCTTTACTGTAATATACTAGAAAAAATATAAGTAAAGGGGTAAAACATGGGCAATTTTAGAGAAGGAGCTCCCAAAGAATGTTTAGTCACTGGCTGCCCTGTCAGCTATACACTATCCATAGTCGGAGGAAAATGGAAATGGATTATAGTATCATTAATTTCACAAAATGGAGTAATACGTTATGGAAAGCTGAAGGACAGACTACCGAAAATCGCGCATAAAACTTTGAGCCAGCAGTTGAAGGAGTTGGAGAAGGACGGTATTATTCACAGGGAGCAGTATAATCAGGTGCCACCAAAAGTAGAATATTCATTGACCCAAAAAGGCAGGACGCTCATTCCTATCCTTGATCTTATGTCTCGGTGGGGAGAAGAAAACAGAGCAAAATAAACAGGTGGCAATATTGTCACCTGTTACGAATTTGAGAATTCTGTATTCACTTATAGTCCAAGCCATTTGATTTTTTGCTTCAGTTCCTGATCAATACGCGGTAATGGCCTTGGATTCTCATCAGGGTATCCCAAAGGAGTAACCGCAACAATTTCCCGGTCGTCAGGAATACTTAAAATGCTGCGCAGGCTTTTTTCATCCCTGAGAGGTCCGGTCATCCAACAGGTACCGAGGCCTAAATCAGCTGCAGCAAGTATCAAATTTTCCATAGCGGCACAGGCACTTTCAAGATCCGCTTTTTGTTCGCCAGGGTCGTCGTTTTTCCTGACCAGCACTACGATCACTAGTGGAGCACCGCCATAAGCAGCTGCAAATCTGATAAACTCTTCATTTGAAATTATTCTGCTGTCATCTTTCATGTACGAGCTGCGTGTAAATTCCTCCACAACAGCCTTATAGCTATAACCGAGTTGTTTCAGCCATTCTCCCGATACAACGATAAATTCCCACGGCTGGCGGTTCATTGCCGACGGTGCCTGGCCGGCAGCTTCTAAAATCTTCATTATGGTTTCCTTTTCTACTGGTTGAGGTTTATACTTTCGAATAGAACGTCTATTCTTAACTAAATCAAAGAATTCCATTTCGATCACTCCCCGTTTTTGTTTTTTACTGTAACACAATATACGATATATGTGAAGTACGCACATTATTGTTATATACTAAATAAAATGTAAGTATAGGAATGTATTTGTTTTATTAAAATTTTAGTCTTTTTAATCAACACCATTGCTTACAAACAAACTATCCACTGTTGCAATAATTTCGCCAATGATTGAAAACAATGAAGGGGCTTTTTTCAGCCATATCAAATCGCATTTTTTTAAATGGGGTTTAAATGATAAAATAAAAATACCTATCTCCAAAGAAATGTGGCCAATATTACAGTAAGAACTGGAGCCAGGGAAAAGATAAAGCTGGATAAGCCGGCATTTACCGTCGCTCCCCCAATGTTGAGTGATATATGATTGCGGTAAAGCCGGAAAAAACCAGTTAAGAGTATCCTTTAAATCAGGAAACTTGAATCTTTTTGATATTGTAGAAATAACCAATACTATTGAGCCGCTCAGCAGTCACAAAAAAGCAAGATGCAAAGGAGAACAGAAAATCAATCCAGCTATATTTTAAGAATGTACAGGGCTTTTATTTGCTAAAAATAAGTATTTATAATTTCTAAAGCGTTGTCCTCTGCGATTTTTGTGCCGTACTCATCCAAAAAACCTTCATAAAAACTGACGTTGGAAACTTTTTTGCCATACTCGCTCATCAAGGCGTCAAAAAGCCTCATGTTTGACACCGTGAAATTGCTTCTGGTGAGCACAAGGTAATAAGTGCTCTTATATTTATAAAGCAAGCTGCTTCCGGAATATATGTCGTAAATCCTTTTGCTTAGCTTGCACAGGTCTTCAAAGTCACTGAAACAATAAATGGAAATAGCGGAGCAGACCCTCCTGCTTTTCCTTTTTATCCTCAAGTCGGATTTTCTGAACCTGTTTTTAATATATTTCTGTATGGATTCGAAGTCGCCTTCTTCGTCCACTTTTGTTATAGTTATTATAAACCCTTCGTCAGAATCCGTTATGGGCTCGATGATCAACTGTGAGTCGGATATATTAAAGCCAAACTGCATCTCAGCCTGTTCCACCATATCCCAGAACAATTCCTGAGCTGCAGGAGAATTGTAATTGAGGGAGTTCAGGTCGATGTTCCTCTCCTCCAGATCATTTAACGATATGGTGACCTTTATAATATTCTCGCTGATCTTCTCTATTTTCATACTATCACCTCGGTTTCAAACTAAATTGGATGCTGGTTTAAGCTGCCTTGCGGAACGAATGACCTTCCGTTGAATCAAGCTGACAATTAAGTTTTTTCCGGCAAGGAAATCCAAACCTGTAGTTCCTTACCCATTTATAGACGCTGCACTCGGAAATCCGTAAACCGTATATAAATCTGTGCAGCACCTATATCAAGCCATTGCAGTGCTGAGTGCCGATTTTAAGCTTCAATCTGTGCTTTGGGCGCTGTAAAGAACATACAAAAATATAAACTTATCTATATTATACTTCCTAATAAATAAAAAGAGAAGTACAAAATTATATTTACTCTTTATAAATTTTTACCTTTTAACTGACGGAGTAACACTAAAACGGCTTTGTGAATATTATGAACTAGGCTGAGGCTAGGGCCGACGGCAGAGGGATGGCGTAACGCGCCCGGTCGGAGCCCTCAATCAAATATTTTAAGGAGGTGTGCTACTATGTCGGAAAACAAGGGATTCTTTGGCGATGTTTTCGGAAGTTGCACCATACTCTTCTTCATAATCCTGTTCCTTTTACTTTTCTGGAGCTGCGGCGGATACTACGGTGAATATAAAGGGTAAGGGATATAAGTACTTATGGATTTAGTCTGTCCAACAGGAGGTGTATATGAGTGTCCGAAAATAGAGGATTTGGATTCTTTGGCAGTGATATCTGGGTCTTAATCATAATCATAGTCATTTTACTGCTGTTCTTCCCGGGATTCTTTGGCAGATATGACTACTACGAATAAACCACAATTTATTTGCATCATAAAAAAGGCGGTCGGAGAGCCTGCATAAGATTATGCAGGCCTCATGCTTTTTTACTTTGAATTCATTTTGTTATTAAAAGTCAGGTTATGTGGGCTGCCCACAGCGGAATTCTGAGTTATAAGGGCCGAAATGCGGACTCCAAAATCATCTTCGCCCTTTTTACCTGTGCGGGGTCAGGTTCTTTGACCCCTGCAAGGGGATATTTCTCGCCCAGCTTTTCCCACTTGAAGGCCCCCATTGAGTGATAAGGAAGCACCTCTATCTTTTTCACGTTTTTCAGCTGCCCTATAAACTCCGCCGCCAGCTTCAAGTCCTCTTCCGAGTCGGTATATCCGGGGACAAGGACGTAACGGATCCACACCGGTATCCCTTTTTCGGAGGTATACAGGGCAAACTTTTTAATTTTCTCGTTGCCCACTCCTGTAATCATCCTGTGCTTCTCCTCCGAAGCCTGCTTTATATCAAGCAGGATCAGATCGGTATATTCAAGGAGTTCCTTTACTTTTTCAATATCGGCAAAGCCTGAGGTATCCAGTGCCGTGTGAACTTCGATTTCCTTGCATTTTTTAAAGACCTCGGTGACAAACTCGGCCTGCAAAGTAGGCTCGCCGCCGGTGACGGTAATGCCCCCTCCTGAAAAACTGATAAAGCTGAGGTATTTTTTCAACTCATCGATGATTTCATCAGCAGTATATTCCCTGCCGCCCGCTGCATTCCATGTATCCCTGTTATGGCAGTATAAGCAGCGGAGCGGGCAGCCCTGCATGAATATGACAAACCTTATTCCCGGACCATCGAGAGTTCCGAATGTTTCAAATGAGTGTATCCTACCTTTAACCATGATAAAATCCATCTTTTTTAAATATGCTTGTGTATAGTCCTGTTTATTACATCGAGCTGCTGGGCCCGTGTAAGCCTTATAAAGTTCACCGCATAACCTGATACCCTTATGGTGAGCTGGGGATACTTTTCCGGATGTTCCATGGCATCAAGCAGCAGTTCCTTGTCAAAAACATTGACGTTGATGTGGTGCCCGCCCTGCTTGAAGTAACCGTCGAGCAGCGCCTTGAGGTTGTTTATCCTGTCTTCCATATCGCGTCCCAGGGCTTTTGGCACTATGGAAAATGTATAGGATATGCCGTCCTGGGCGTATTCATAGGGAAGCTTGGCAATGCTGTTGAGGACCGCCAGAGCGCCTTTTATATCCCGTCCGTGCATGGGGTTGGCGCCGGGGGCAAGGGGCTCTCCGGCTTTTCTGCCGTCGGGGGTGTTGCCCGTCTTTTCTCCGTAAACCACATTGGAGGTGATGGTGAGAATGGACAGTGTGGGCATGGAATTCCTGTAGGTCCTTTGTTTTCTCAGCTTGTTCATGAACAGCTTCACGATGTCTGTTGCGATTGAGTCTACGCGGTCGTCGTTATTGCCGAATTTCGGATAGTCGCCTTCTACTTCATAATCCACCACGAGATTGTTTTCATTCCTGATAGGCTTTACCTTTGCATACTTTATGGCGCTCAGGGAATCTGCCACCACCGATAAACCGGCTATGCCGCAGGCCATGGTCCTGAACACGTCCTTGTCGTGCAGGGCCATCTGAAGCCTTTCATAGGCGTATTTGTCATGCATGAAATGTATGAGGTTCAGCGTGTTGATATAAAGCCTGGCAACCCAGTCAAGGACCATATTGAACCGTTCCATTACGTCATCGTAATCCAGGTATTCGGTTTCCACAGGTGCGAACTTCGGCGCGACCTGAATTCCGGTTATCTCATCCCGCCCGCCGTTTATGGCATAAAGAAGGGCTTTTGCCAGGTTGCACCTTGCACCGAAGAACTGCATCTGCTTTCCGATACGCATTGCTGAAACGCAGCAGGCTATGCCGTAGTCGTCTCCCCAGTGGTATCGCATTATGTCATCGCTCTCATACTGGATAGAGCTTGTTTTAATTGATACTTTTGCGCAGAACTTCTTAAAACCTTCGGGAAGGCGTGTCGACCACAGAACCGTCATGTTGGGTTCAGGTGCGGGGCCCAGGTTAAACAAGGTATTCAGCATCCTGAAGGAGGATTTGGTGACAAGAGTCCTTCCATCCAGGCCCATTCCTCCTACGCTTTCCGTGACCCAGGTGGGATCTCCGCTGAAAAGCTTTTCATATTCGGGGGTCCTTAAAAACCTCACAATCCTGAGCTTGATTACAAGCTGGTCTATCAGCTCCTGGGCTTCCTTTTCGGTAATTTTGCCTTCTTTAAGGTCCCTCTCAATATATATGTCAAGAAAGGTTGATATCCTTCCGATGCTCATTGCAGCGCCGTTTTGCTCCTTTATAGCCCCCAGGTATGCAAAATACAGCCACTGGACCGCTTCCTGGGCGTCCTTTGCAGGGACGGAAATATCAAAACCGTAGCTTTTAGCCATTTCCTTGAGCTCGTTAAGGGCTTTTATCTGCTCGTTTAATTCTTCCCTGTCCCTTATGGTGTCAGCATCTATATAGTCATATTCCAGGTAGGTCATCTCTTGCTGCTTTTCCTCGATTAGCCTGTCTACGCCGTAGAGGGGCACCCTGCGGTAATCCCCTATTATCCTGCCCCTACCATAGGCATCCGGTAACCCTGTAATAATCCCCGCCTTCTTTGCCTTCCTCATCTCAGGCGTATACACGTTATATACCCCTTCATTGTGAGTCTTTCTGTGCCTGGTGAAAATCTCCACTACATCGGGATCAACTTTTTTTCCGTAAGCTTCACAGCCTTTGATTACCATTCTTATTCCGCCAAAGGGCATTATAGCGCGCTTGAGGGGTTCATCGGTCTGCAGACCTACGATCTTTTCAAGCTTTTTGTCTATATATCCGGGCTTATGGGAGGTGATTGTGGAAATGGTATGGGTGTCCACATCCAGAACCCCTCCGTTTTTCCTTTCCTTTTCAAGCAGTTTTGAAACCTTGTCCCAAAGCTCCTGGGTCGATTCGGTAGGGCCCTCCAGGAACTCTTCTGTTCCTTCATAAGGCGTATAATTGAGCTGTATGAAATTCCTGACATCTATCTCCGAGCACCAGTTTCCCCTTTGAAATCCACGCCATGCATCCATATAATTTCCACCTTTCTGTACAAATGTATCGGTTATCTAAATATATTTTCCCAGATATGGTTCCTTGTATCCAAAAAAACTATATAAATATTATACCAAGCACAGCCGAACACGCAACTGCAAGGATGGGGTGCATCTTGAATTTTTTGACGGCGACAAGTATGACGACGAAAATCAGCAGGGCTCCGGGATAAAACTGTACTTTCTGGAAAAAACCTGCAAACTCCCCGCCAAAAAGGCGCTTAATACTGTTAAAAGAAAGGTCTATGGTGAATATGGACATGTTTGCGAAAAATATTACGGCAGAACTTATTAAGCCTATAGTTATAGGCCGTATTCCCTTCAAAGCGGAATTGACAATGCGGCTTTCTTTAAACTTGATTAAGAAGTTGGCGATGATAATTATGAGGATGAATGAGGGGAGAGAGACTCCGAGGGTTGCGAAAGCAGACCCCAGCACACCTGCCGTTTTTACACCCACATATGTTGCCGCGTTGACCGCCAAGGGACCGGGTGTCATCTGGGAAACGGCTACGATGTCTGCAAACTCCTTTGCTTCCATCCAGCCATGGGACTGGATCTCTTTCTGTATGAGAGGAATCATGGCATATCCCCCTCCGAAGCTGAAAGCGCCTATTTTAAAGAAGGACCAGAAGAGCTGTAAATAGATCATAGTTCTTTTGCCCTCCTGATACCGTATACTAGGTACCCTGTAATGCCGCCCAGGGTGATGACGATCATGGCGTGCACATCAAAAAGCACAATTGCGACAAAGGATAAAAGCGCCAGAGCTGCCGCTACCTTATCCTTTACGATAGCCTTGCCGAGTTTTACGGCGGTAAGGCCGATCAGAGCGGTAACGCCGGCTCTTACACCGGTAAAGGCCTTTTCTATATAAATGTTGTCCCTGATGCTGAACATGAGAAAAGCTATGATCAGTATGATGATAAAGGAGGGCAGTATGACACCCAGGGCCGCCACTACGGCCCCAAGCATGCCGCCTAGTCTATAGCCGATAAATATTGAGGAATTGATTGCGATCACTCCGGGGACGGACTGTGAGATTGCAAGTATGTCCACAATCTCCTCCTGTCCGATCCATTTCTGGTTGTCCACAACTTCCTTTTCTATTAAGGGAACCATCGCGTAGCCTCCTCCTATTGTGAAGGCTCCGATCCTGAAAAATGCCAAAAACAATTTCCACAGTCTTTTCAAGTCCAATTTTTCCATCCTATCCACCCTTTGCTTCTGTCTTTCTTTGTTATTGTAACAGCAACGGATAAAAAAATAAAGGTATTTTTGCCTTTTTTAGGGTATTGGGAATTTATGGTTATGAAACTTATGCCGGGCTTTGCAAAAGGGAAGGCCTGCCGCCGGTTTAGAGGGGGGCTCAGGATGCGATAAACAATTGATTAAGGTCTCCATCCGGGAGAGGAATGGCTGCCTTGACAAAAGGATGTCCTCCTTTGAAGCTTTGCTCAGGTTCTCATGATTTGAGCATCTGGTATATTTTCATCAATTTGTCCACCATGGCTTTACGCCTGTTGCTCAGCAAAGGCCTCATTGCGGTGAGGGTTTTAATGAGGGCTTCTTTGTCCATTGCCTGGTTTCTGGTGGCTCTGAGGTGCTGCTTGATATTCTTATAAGCTTCGCTGTATTGATAGCTCTTGTTGAGAGTTTCGCCCAGGAGCTTTCGATGAGTGTCGGGAGAATGCTCAGCGATGATTTTAATTATCTCTGCGAGCATGGGCCTGCCCGCAGCTATTACCGGCGTGCCGGAAGCGCTGCGAAAAGCTGATTTATATACTCTCTGGATTTTGTTTGCCGCCTGGATTCCGTTGGCAATATGCTCTAAAGTCTTATTCCTCTCCATTTTTACCCAGCCTCATAAATTCCGTTTTTTCTCCTGCTTCTATATTACGTAAAACCTTCCGGTGTCGTGACAATGTAAACATGTAAATTTAAAAATAAATAAAAAATTCATCCCTACTTTAAAATTTTTTTGACCTGATAAACCTTATAATATATAATAAATTGAAAATAATTACTTTATATATTCAGAATCAGGACAGGAGAAATGGCAAGTGAACAAGGTTATTTGTGTATACAGCTCTTCGAGCTGCACCATCGATAAATCATATTTTGACGCTGCAGAGACTCTGGGACGTGAGATCGCCCAAAGAGGGGATGTATTCCTTTTCGGCGGCGGCCTCATCGGCCTTATGGGCGCTTGCGCAAAAGCGGTACACCGGCATGGGGGGAAAGTTATAGGCGTAATACCGGAGGCTCTCAACATCAAAGGCGTTGTTTACGAAAGCTGCGACGAGTTGATAGTAACTCCGGGCATGCGTGAAAGGAAGGCGATCATGGATGCCAGGTCTGACGCTTTTGTGGCGTTGCCCGGCGGTTACGGAACCCTTGAAGAACTGCTGGAAATAATAACCTTAAAGCAGTTGAAATACCACAACAAGCCTATAGTAATACTCAATATAAACGGATTTTACGAAAGGCTTCTGGAACAGTTCCGGATCATTATCGACCAGCAGTTCGCAAAGCCGGAGTGCGAAAAATTGTATTTCGTTACTGACAGCATACCTAAAGCTCTTGAATACATCGACACATACCAGCCGATTGTTTTTAGGGAAAAGTGGCTTACAAATGTGGAGAAATAAAGCTGTTGATTTCGCCGGGGCATCGGAACTTCCCCCTCCGCCTCTGATGTTTACAAGCAAAAAAGGCACCTGTTTTGTTGCCGTCGCTTGTGGGGCTTTTATTATGCCCCTCTATTATCACGTCATTATATAGATCTATAAATTTTATAAAAATTCCAAAATCCTTGTATATGCAGAAGAAACCCGGGACTTATCCTCCAGGGGCGTATATTTCCGTATAATATTTGGACTTATTGTATACACTTTAGTTTACGGAGGTAAGATGCCCATGGTAAAGAAGTTGTTTTTCAGCAAACTTTTTGTTTTGTTCACAGCCATGCTTATCCTGGGTTTCATTATAGGCTACGACTACTCGGTAATGACTTCCGAGGAGTATGGACCTACTTCCATATACAAACCGCAGGCTGCCGAGGAAAGCCCATACATGACGGCCGGGGATGAAGAACCTGAAGACTTTCCAAGGGAGGACAGCCAGGCCGACGAAAGATATATAAAGCCATATATAAGGCCGGAAGATACAGACAGCCAAGAGTAATTAGGCAGCAGTTTTTGCTGCTTTAATTTTTTATAGAAAATGCAGGCAGAGTGATGTATAATATTATGAAAAGCGCTTTAATAAGACTAAAGCGCAGCTTGAAATGAAAACCGGCACAGAACATAAGGTGGATTTGATGTGTTCTTCCTTGCATTGGTTTTATAATTTCAAGCTGTGACATTTATACCAGAGGGGTCAAAAATGGATACGGTACGCGAGAAATTCAGAAATTGCAAAAGAATAGTAATAAAAGTGGGAACATCTACGCTGACTTATGATACGGGAATGATAAACCTGTGGAGGATTGAGAAGCTGGCCATGGTGATTTCCGACCTGGTCAACCAGGGAAAAGAAGTGGTACTGGTCACTTCAGGGGCCATCGGAGTCGGAGTTGGCAAGCTCAAGTTGAAGGAAAAGCCGAAGAGCGTCAGGGAGAAGCAGGCAGTGGCGGCTGTAGGCCAGTGTGAATTAATGCATATATACAGCAAATTTTTCTCAGAGTATGGGCATATAGTGGGACAGATACTTTTAACGGGGGATGTGGTTGAAAATGACCACAGAAGGCAAAACGTAATCAACACTTTTGAAACTTTGCTTGAAAAAGAGATCGTGCCTATTGTCAATGAAAATGATTCGGTAGCCATAGATGAAATAGAGTATGGGGAAAACAGGGTGTTTGGCGATAATGATACCCTGTCCGCCATAGTAGCCCAACTGATAAAAGCGGATTTGCTTATAATACTGACCGACATAGACGGATTCTATGATTCTGATCCCAGAAAGAATTCCTGTGCAAAGATGATGTCGGTTATAGAAGAAATAACGCCTGAGGTGGAAAGATGCGCAGGCGGTGTAGGGTCCAAAAGGGGCACCGGCGGCATGGTAACCAAGCTGAGCGCTGCAAAAATCGCCACTTCAGCCGGGATCGATATGGTTGTGTCAAACGGGAACAACCCTGAAATAATATTGGATATATTAAGCGGCAAAGATATAGGGACGGTTTTTGTCGCAAAGAAAGGAGGCTGACGTTATGAATGAATTGCTGACTAAAGGCGAAAGGGCTAAGAAGGCTTCTTATAAGCTGTGTAATCTTACATCGACTGCGAAGGACGGCGCCCTCAGAAAAATGGCTGAGCTGCTGGTGAAGAGGGAGAATGAGATTCTTGAGGCCAATTCAGTTGACGTGGAAAATGCAAAGAGCAAAGGGGTAAAAGGAGCCTTAATAGACAGGCTCACTCTCAACAAAAAAAGAATAGATTCCATGGCTGAAGGGCTTCTGCAGATAGCCGCCCTTGCCGATCCGGTGGGAGAAGTGATATCCATGTGGAGAAGACCCAACGGGCTTCTGATAGGGCAGCAGCGGGTGCCTATGGGGGTTATAGGCATAATATATGAAGCCAGGCCGAATGTTACGGTCGACGCCGCCGGCTTGTGCCTTAAGTCAGGCAATGCGGTGATGCTTAGAGGCGGGAGTGAAGCCATCAACTCCAACAAGGCTATTGTGGCAGTCATCAACGAGGCCCTTGACGAGGTCGGTTTTCCTGAAGGGGCGGTCCAGCTGATAGAGGATACGAGGAGAGAGACGGCTCTCGAGATGATGAAGCTGAACAAGTATATAGATGTGCTCATACCCAGAGGGGGAGCGGGGCTCATACAAACCGTTGTCCAAAACTCTACCATCCCTGTTATTGAGACGGGGGTAGGTAACTGCCACGTCTATGTTGACGGAGAAGCGGACTTTGAAATGGCAGAGAAGATAATAATCAATGCCAAGACCAGCAGGCCGGGAGTATGCAATGCGGCGGAGACCCTGCTCGTAGACGAAGCGGCAGCCGATAAGTTTCTGCCCAAAGCCCTGAAGGCCCTTGCTGATTTGAACGTAGAAATAAGGGGCTGTGAGAGAACCAGGGAGCTGTTTAAAGAGGCCAGGGCAGCTACTGAAGAAGACTGGTATAAGGAGTATCTGGACTATATTCTGGCTGTCAAGGTTGTAAAAGGCATAGATGAGGCTATAGAGCACATCAACAAGTACGGCACTCACCATTCGGAAGCAATCGTTACCACCAACTACAGCAAAGCTCAAAGGTTTCTGCAGGAGGTGGATGCGGCGGCGGTTTATGTTAATGCTTCTACCAGGTTTACCGACGGTTTTGAGTTCGGCTTCGGAGCCGAGATAGGCATAAGCAATCAGAAACTTCATGCAAGGGGGCCCATGGGACTGAAAGAGCTTACGACGATCAAATACATCATTTACGGAAATGGACAGATAAGGTAATATAAGCAATAAATTTTTAACTCCGGCATTATACGATGAGCATAATGCCGGAGTTAATTTAGCGCTTCTAATCAGTATCCCTCATGAATTCCCGTCCCACATCGGGTGGAGTGTCGCCGGAGCTATCGCCGCCACCTGTATTATCGCTACCTGTATTATCACTACCCGTATTACCAGTATTATATTCATTGGATGTACCGGCGGCAGGTCTGCCGTGCACTACACAGTACTCACCTGCAGGCAGCTCGTATACGATGTCCTTCGGAGCTTTTTCACCTGGCATTGTGGGTGTATAAGGCTCCTTACGCTGTATGAACACCCGATCTATCACTGATTCGAGGGGGCAGTAGGGCCCTGCCAGCAGGGTGCGGCCCCAGGCGTCCTTGCTTTCCTTGCATGCTTTTGCCATTACATGAACATCGCACAGGTCGCTGTCCTTGGGCTCGGTTCCCCTTATGAAGTATTCCGTCCTTGTAGCGTCGCCTCTCGGGTCCTTTGAGCAAAGCTCCGTAGCTACTTTGCCCGAGTATATGCAGATCTTCTTTTTCACCAGCCCTGAAGAAGGCTGAGGGAAACTGATGGGTTCCTTGCCTTCATGGATTTTTTCCATGACGGCCTGCCATATAATTTGTGCCTGGTTGTATTCAGCGTTTACAAGCCTGATGGGTTTGACTCTGTTATCGTAGCCGTACCAGGTGGCTGCGACATAGTAGGGTGTATACCCCACAAACCACTTATCGATGTTATCGCTTGTGGTACCTGTTTTTCCGGCGACAGGCATCTTACCTTTCTGCAGCAGCACACGTGGATATGCTGTTCCTGAATGAGGGTAGGGGGAGTTTTTAGGCTTGGCAACCTCTTGCATCATATCCACCATCAGGTAGGCTGCAGCTTCGCTGTACACAGGGTGATACTCCGGCTTCTTTTCAAGAAGCACCTTTCCGTTTCTGTCCAGCACTTTTGTATAGGTCGTAGGCTCGTAATATATGCCTTTATGGACAAAGGGCACGTAGGCTGCCGCCATTTGCAGGGGACTTACACCTTTATTGAGACCGCCCATAGCCAAGGATAAATACTTTTCATCCTCCCTGTTTATGCCGACCTTTTTAAGGTACTCTATAGACCGGTCAGGCCCGAGATAGTCCCTCCACACCCTCGCGGCAACAACGTTTATCGAGGCCTTTAACGCATTGCGGATGGTTGTAAGGCCGTCATAGCCGTGATCATAGTTTAGAGGGTAGGGTTTGCCCTTGTTGTTATTGTCCATATACACAGGTACGTCATCGATTACTGTTGCAGGAGTTATCACTCCCAGGTCGATTGCCGGGGCATATACTGCAATGGGTTTAAAGCTTGAACCCGGCTGCCTGTAGGTCTGAGTCGCCCTATTCAAGGTGTTGCTGGCCTTTTTCTCGCCATAGCCGCCGTATAATGCCTTGATTTGACCGTTTTCAGGATCTATCACCACCATGGCCGCCTGAGGATGCTCTCCCGCCTTTTGGGCTTCCGGGTTTATCGGGGTACCCTTTGAGTTTGTTACGGGGAAATATTTATCGTCATTGAAAACCTCATCCATGGCTTTCTGTATGTCAGGGTCCTGGGTTGTGTAAATTTTCAGGCCATAGTTGTATATGGTGGTAAGGGCCATTTCCCTGGACATGCCCTTCTGCTCCATCAGGTCTTTTGTGACATCGCTTATAACCTGGTCAACAAAATAACTTTGAACTTTGATGTTGTTATCCGAGGCATCCTTATCGGCAAACTTCAATTCCTCTTTCATTGCCTGGTTATACTCATTTTCATCAATCTTTTTTTGTTTCAGCATGAGGCCGAGTATCAGTTCCTGCCTCTCCTTGGCGTTTTTCCTTCCCTGCTCCGTAAAAGGATTATACTTTGCCGGGTTGTTGGTGATACCCGCAAGGAAGGCACATTCTGCCAGGGACAGTTCACTTACGGGTTTCCCAAAATAGGCTTTTGACGCAGACTGGACTCCGTAGTAACTGTTTCCCATATATATAATATTCATATAAATTTCGAGTATTTTCCATTTATCATATCGCTTTTCCAGCTGGATAGCATTCCACTGCTCCTGGACTTTTCTCTGGAGGGACTGCTTGTTTTTCCCGGTTATGTTCTTAACCACCTGCTGCGTTATGGTGCTCCCGCCGTGCTCTATATTGCCGCCGTTTTTTATGTACCCTATCACAGCGCTTATTATTCTTTTGATATCAATTCCCGGATGCTCAAAGAAACGCTCGTCTTCTACCGCCACGAAGGCGTCCTTCAAATATTGGGGTATATCATCATACAAGACAAGCTCCCTGTCCTTATTATCCTTTCCCGTAAGCTCTGCTATCACATTTCCTTTTGAGTCGTAGATAAAAGAAGTGAGTATTTTAATTTCAAGATCCTCGTCTCTTATAGGCTGTGCCGTTTTAATATAGCCGTAAATTGCGCCTCCCAGGATTCCGGCAATTGCACAGGACAGAGCTACAAAAAATACAATTAATATTTTTGCTACGGTAAATACGAATTTCTTTACCGGTGATTGTATCTTTTTCGCCTTCGCTGCCTCATTAGAAACAGGCTTAGCTTTAGGACTCATACCATCCTCCTCAATAATTTTAAATTAAGCATTACCCCTTTTCCGTAAGCCATGTATAATCACATATACATATTTGACTTAAGCCTTTGGGCAAATGTTCCTTCAAAAAATGCATATATGGGTGGTCGCAAAAGCAAGTAGTATACAACCACAGCCATTATAGCATTTCAGTATATTATAGCACAAATAACTTTAATTGAGTAATAAAATATTGCCATATCGTTCCGTTATTACAGCATTTTTGCCCTTTTATCAAAAAAATATCATTGCCGGGAATAATTTTGCACCCGTATGGGGCGCCGCGCCTCAAAATTAAAACTATTTATATAAAGGGAGCTAAAGTTTTCAAATATCTTTTTTAAAATAATCTGTTGGAAAATTAATTCAAAATAAATTTGAGTTATATATTCGGCAGCAAATTGTAACAAAAAACCCGGGTTAACCATATAATGGTTGCGGAGGGTTTTTAATGTAATGTTCAGGAACACTGTTTTATATCACCGCTTATGGTACATAAAAAGGCGAAATATAAAGAAAACGAGAGTGCTTATACGGTTGGCGGCTATATTTATTATATTGGCGGTGTTCGCAAATTATGCCGATAAAAGGCTGTCTCCCTATCTGGAGGAGATTTCGCAACTAAAAGCCCAGACCATCGTCACCGATACGGTCAGCAAGGTTGTTGCAGAGACGTTTTCAGATTATGTGACCTATGACGATATTGTGGTTATCAGCAGGGACAGGGCGGGAAATATAACGTCAATCCGGACGGATGTGGTAAAGCTTAACAAGTTGTCGGCGAAGATTTCACAGGATATAGGGCAAAGGCTGTCCCGGCTTCATAAGGATAAAATATCGATACCTTTGGGCACACTGCTCGGAATTCCGATTTTAGCGGCGTCGGGTCCCGAGCTGCATATGGATGTAATGCCCTATGGCAGCGTTGAAGCTGATTTCAAATCAGAATTTTCAAGTGAAGGCATCAACCAGACGAGGCATACAATTTATTTGCTGGTGAAGGCAAAAGTAAGCGTAACAGTCCCCCTCTTTTCTAAAAATACTGAAGTGACTGCCGCCATACCGGTGGCTGAAACGGTCATAGTGGGAAAGGTGCCAGGTATTTATTTTAAGCGGTAGAATAAACCGGCTTTGGTTTTACTTAGTATAGCAGGAAAGCAGAAGGTTGGAACACAGTCCAACCTTCCATCAACCATCCTTTAATTCAGCATCCTTTTCTTCATAAGCCTGATCTAACACCGCGCTTTTTTTGTAATCTTTGTTGCTTTTTTTGCCATTGTGCCTGCCGATAGCTTTATCAGCGGCGGGAACGTCCGTCATGCTGCAGTTTCCCTGAAAGATAGCGCCTTCATCAGTAACAAAAGTGTGAACCTGAATATCGCCGTACAGCCTGGCTGCCGAAAGCAGCCTCAATAGCCCTGATGAGACCACATTCCCCTCGACGGTGCCTGAGATATGGACGTTATTTGCGTATATGTTTCCCGTAATCATCCCTTCGCTCCCGACGAAGACATCTCCTTTAACATTGAGATCTCCCTTAACCCTCCCGTCAACTCTGACAGTTCCCTCCGAATTAATGTTTCCTTCAAAAGTGGTGCAAGAGCCTATTAAAGTATCAAAGCTTTCCCTGAAGTTTGAATTTTTCTTATTCTTATTAAACATAATACGCCTCCCTTAAAAATACATTTGACTTTAGTCCCCAAATTTTTTTTAACAGATCAGGTTTAAGCTATTTATCAATCGAGATATTTGGAAGGGTCAACGGGAGTATCGTTGAGGCGAACCTCAAAATGTAAGTGGGGTCCTGTGCTCCTTCCGGTGCTGCCTACCTTGGCAATCACATCGCCTTTCTTGACCTTTTGGCCCTCCTTGACCAAAAGCCTTGAAGCGTGACCGTATGCGGTGCTGATTCCGCGCCCGTGGTCGATTATCACCATATATCCGTAACCGCTTTGCCGGCCGGAAAACACAACCTTGCCGCTTGCCGCAGCCTTGATATCAGCGCCGTAGGGCGCAGATATGTCAAGCCCTTCATGGAAGGTCTTCTTGCGGGTAAAAGGGTCCTGCCTGTAGCCGAAGGTATCGCTTACCCTCCCGGCGGCCGGCCATAATGTTGGGATGGTATCGAGGTACTCCTTCAGCTTCTTCTCGGTTTCAGCCAGGCCCGACAAGTCTACAGCCTCGGAATCGCTTATTTCCCTCAAGCTTTCCAATATGCTTTTGAGTTCTTTAATGTCCTTTACGAAAGACTGTTCGCCGCGGTCCCCCGACCTGCTGGCCAAACTGCTGTTCAAGCGGCTGGATATATAAGTTTCTGTCATCTCCCTGTACTTTTCGGTAAAATCCCTTATCTTTGTATCCAGGTTCCTGTCGCGGGATTTTAACTGGGCTATCTCATCCGCTTTCTCGCTCAAAAGCTTTCTTTGCTCGATGTTTGTGTTATAAAGCTGTGAAACGGTATCTTTAAGTTCTTTGTTTTCCTTTAAGGTATGAGCGATAAATACGCCTGCGCAAACGAAAAAGACCAGCAGCATTGCGGCACACGCGTAAAGCTTGGGATAAAACGAAGTAATTTTAAAGGCCTTTACCTTGCCTTTAAAATGAGGCACTAATAATACCGATATACACTTTTTTCCTTCCTTAAATTTTCTCTTGTCCATCATAACCGCCAATCATAGATTTTTTGTTTTTGTTAACTTTAAAATTCTACACAGGCAAAAAAAATCCTTTAAAATCCATGTAAAAATTTGCTTTAAAAATATTATAGCCATAATCGGCGGAATTTATTATGAATAATGAATAATACGGTATCGCCGCAGATAAAATGCAAAAAAGGACCCTTTGACAGTCGGTTCGTGTTGGATAAAGAAGGATTTTACCAAAAAATATCGAATACTAATACTCAAAGAAGAAAAGTCAATAAATGGAATGGAGTTTTGCAAAACATTATATTAAATGAGGTTATATAAATTATGAGAAGCATGCGAAATAACGTTATTCTGGCTTTTGCAGCTATAGCAGCCATATCTGTTGTTTCCTTCGGGCTGTCATTTGCGTGGTATAACCTTGTAATTTCACGGGTTATTGAAAATATAGACTACAATAAAGAGCGGGTTTACCTTGTGCACTTTTTGAAGGACCTGTCCATCCGGCAATATGAAATCCTTGCAGAAAGCTTGATAAAATACGATACTTCAGGGAAAGACACCTTCAAAGACTTAAACAGCTCCGTTAATTCTGCGATAGACAGGATAGCCGGAAGCAGAGGATTGGGAAAGCTCCGGGCCGAGGATGCCGAAGAGCTTGAGAAATTGCGTGAACTCAATAAAAGATACCTGGAAATATATGATAAATATATTGTTCCCGGTATTGAATCCGCTGACAGGGAAAGGCTGAATGCCCTTATAGAGGCTTCTGACAAAAAATTCGAAAAGATGCTGGGACTTGAACAGGAACTTAAGGATTCCGTCTATTCCTCTGTCGCGCACCAGTTAAGGGAAGCGGCGGCTTACGTGGAAGAGTTAAAGGCGCTGTCGGCTGAAAAGGATGCTGAAATAGGTGAACTGGCGGACATGATGCAAAGCCTTGGAAATGCTTCAGGCAGGCCGGGCTCCTATCCGGAAGGCCCGGACATGGAAAAACTGGAGGCTGCAATAGCTAAAATAGCTGAACTCAGCAGCACTGCTCCCGTTGCCGCATCTTTTGGAAGGATACAGCTTGGAAGCCTGCAGAAAGGCTTGTCGGCTTTGGACAGCATCAATGAGCTCATATACCGGACTCAAAAAAAGCGTTTGACCAACAGCAGGGTGATGATGGCACCGGGTGACAGTTCCAAAAGCTATGATGATGAAGAAAAGCAGCTTGCAGGCTGCATCGATGAATTGTACGGTGTTGTATCCCAAAAGGAAAGGGAAATTCTTGACAACATCAGGCTTGAGAACGGTGAAGCGAACAAAAATTTTGCCGCTGTGGTGTCACAGGCAAGAAGCATAGAGGATGCCAGGCTGACAGAGCAGTATCTGAACTCTGCCGAAGTGATGAAACAGTACGGAGAAAGCGCGGCTAAGCTTGAGGATTCCTTCAGGCGGTACCTTGCGGACGATATAAGCACATCTGAAAAAATTAAAAAAGATTTTATACTGGCTCTTGCAGGTATAGCGGTGATGGCCCTGGTCATCGGCATGCTTATCGCTTTGATGCTTTCAAGGAGCATAACCAACCCGATAAAGTCCATCATAAACCTTCTTGCCAGGGCTGAAGAGGGTGACCTGGGGGTAAGGGCTGATGTAAACAGAAAGGACGAGATAGGCGAACTGAGCGCCAAGGTGAACGGCGTCCTTGACAGCCGCAGCAAGATTATTGATCAGCTTGCAGACACCACAAGGAATATTGATGTTTTCAGGCGTAAGCTGTCGGAGTTTTTTATGCTGAGCAGGGATAATGCGGGGAAGATTTCCGGCGCCCTGAAAGCTGTTATTCAAGGCATAAGATCAGGAGTCCAGGGAGCAGCGGACGGCCTGTTAAACACCGGCAGTCCTGAGGAAGGGACTGATGGTGTTTCGCAAGTTACCGAACAGGTGATGGATAACGGAATGAAGGCTGTTGAAGCCGTCCGTGCAGGTGAAAGGTCTGTCGAAGAGGCAGGGGAAGCTATAAAGAAAGCGACTGATACCGTCCAGCAGCTGGCCGGGTCCATTAAGCAGCTTGAGGAATACTCAGGCAAGATCGGAAATATAACTGACACTATCTCTCAAATCGCGTCCAAAACCAACCTACTCGCCTTGAATGCAGCTATCGAGGCAGCAAGATCAGGAGAGGAGGGAAAAGGGTTTACGGTTCTGGCAGATGAAATAAGAAAGCTTGCGGAAGGAAGCAGCAAGGCGGCAGGGGAGATAAAGGCCCAGGTTGCTGAAATCCAAAAGCAGATACAGTTTGCCGTACAAAGCGTCAAAGCCGGCATGCAGAGTGTAGATGAGGGAACCGAAAAAATATGGAGGGCAAGGTCGGATATCTGCGAAATAGCTGATTTGATAAAAGGCGTGGTTGAATCTGCAAGGGAAATATCCGATGCAGCCGGTGCCCATAAACGCTCTGCGGAAGAGCTGACGGGGATGATGGACGAGGTGTCCAGGCTAGTGAGCGAGACGGCATCTGCAGGCGAAGATATAGACAGAAGACTGGAGGAGCAGAAAAAAATCATCATGGGGCTGGAGGATATGTCCAGGATAGTGGACGAGGTGACAGAGAGGCTGAATAAAATCCTTGAGCAGTTCAAGGTGTGATGAGAAGCGCTGTGCTGTATGAATCATGGGGGATATTCGGCATAAATATTTTTGGTATAATTTTAGAAAAATATGGTATAATTAACGATAAGGCATACTGATTCGATAATATATGTTTGGGGTCCCCCCTGAGGGGGCTATTTTTTTGGCATGGGCGATTATGGCTGATGGGACCTGTATCGGGGTGAGCTTAAAAGGAAGTTCCTTCGCCTCTGACCTCAGACATCTGATTTACGGAACAGCATTCGTCGAAGGGGACATAGCTTGTGCGGGGAAAGGCAAAAAGTTTTGAATTTTGTTTATGTCAAAGGTGGTATGTGGCTTGGCGGACATCAAAAAGAACAGTGATTACATTGTAGAAATAACCGGAATGAACCATGAGGGACAGGGAGTAGGCAGAATCGACAATTTTGCCGTGTTTGTGGAAGGAGCCACAACAGGTGAATTGGTCGAGATCAAGCTTATCAAAGTTGCCAAGAACTATGGAGTAGGAAAGCTTTTAAAAATTCTAAGACCGTCTCCCTCCAGGACAAGCCCTTTCTGCAGCGCATACAAAAGATGCGGCGGCTGCAGCTTGCAACATATAGATTATAAAGCCCAGCTTGAGTATAAGACGGATTTGGTCAGGGAGACCGTCAGAAGAATAGGTAAATTGGAAGATGTGCTTGTGCATGATACCATAGGGATGGAGAGGGCACTGAATTACAGAAACAAGGCCCAGTATCCCGTAGCCTCCGTCAAGGGGGAAGTTGTCATAGGGTTTTATGCAAAGCGGTCCCATGACGTAATTCCCAGCGACGAATGTGGCATCCAGGATAAAACAAGCAACAGGGTCAGGGAGATTGTCAGGGATTTTATTATAAAAAACGGGATAAGCGTGTATGACGAGACGAAGGGGGAGGGGCTGGTAAGGCATTTGATGACCCGAAAAGGCTTCAGGACGGGCGAGGTGATGGTGGTAATAGTCATAAACGGGAAAGGCCTGCCGGAAAAACAGAAGCTTGTAGAGGCTCTGACTTCAAATATCAAAGAGGTCAAAAGCATTATGCTGAATATAAACACCAAAAACACCAATGTGATTTTGGGAGAGAAAAATATAAAGATTTACGGCAGCGACACCATTACCGATTATATAGGCAAGTTTAAATTTGACATTTCGCCCCTGTCCTTCTTTCAGGTGAACCCGGTGCAGACGGAAGTGCTGTATAACAAGGCCCTTGAATATGCGGGACTGACGGGTAAGGAGACTGTTTTTGACCTGTACTGCGGCATAGGGACCATATCGCTGTTTTTGTCGGAGAAGGCAAAAAAGGTATACGGCGTGGAGGTCGTTGAGGCTGCTGTCCTGGACGCCAGGAAGAATGCAAGGTTAAACGGCGTAACCAACGTGGAATTTATGGTAGGAGAAGCGGAGAAAGTGGTGCCCGATATTTACAGCCGGGGTGTGACCGCCGATGTGGTGGTGGTCGGCCCCCCGAGGAAGGGCTGCGACGCGAGCCTGCTCGAGACTCTTGTAAACATGCGGCCTGAGAGGATAGTGTACGTCTCCTGTAACCCCTCAACCCTTGCGAGAGATTTGGGCTATTTGGCGGAGAAGGGGTACAGGGCTGTGGAGGTCCAGCCGGTGGACATGTTCCCGCACACGGCGCACGTTGAGAGTTGCGTATTGATAACAAGGGATGAAAAGTAGTATGGCTGAAAAGGCTGTAGAGGTAGGGTTTATAGATTTTAAGGGTAAAAATACAGACTTAAAAATATGCACATTTTTCGGTTCTCGGAAACAAGTCCATGGGTTCGATTTTGAGTGTGATAGAATAGAATAGATGTCGTTGCTTGCTGACAGAACAGAATAGATGACAGGGGTTAATGACAGAGCAGAATAGATGTTTTTTGAAAAATGCAGGGTTGTGAGAGCAGGTTGGATGTTAGGGTTAAAAATTTGAAGAATAGACTAACCAACATAAACGAAAACTATAGATATGATAATTAGCCTGACGGCAACAACGCATATTATTTATCCGCTGAGTTTTATAGAGATGACATACATTATTTTCTGTTAGTCATTAAGATTTGCAACTGGAGGTTTCATCGTGGCTGACAATAAAAGAATACACTATATTCCACCATTGCCTCCGAAACGAGAAAAGCGCGTAGGAATTTACTGTCGTGTGAGTACAAACAGTGCTGACCAGTTGAAAAGTCTTACCGCCCAAGTTTCAGCGCTAACAAGAATGACAGCAGTTAATCCCAAATGGTTATTGGTAGATGTGTATATAGATATTGCTTCAAGCAAGACAGGTTCTTCTCGTAAAGAGT
>Ga0134100_1000344_pt1 | contig 57571 bp, 47 predicted proteins | sample 11_taG_2_FD_94444 | JGI IMG/M metagenome (GOLD analysis project Ga0134100, IMG submission 94444) | Switchgrass degrading microbial communities from high solid loading bioreactors in New Hampshire, USA - 11_42_5_180_A3 metaG | ecosystem: Engineered > Bioreactor > Semi-continuous > Anaerobic >...
CGTTTGATGGTATAATAGTCATGAGACTTGAACGCTCCTTTCTGGGAGGTAATGTGTGTTTGGCAATTTCCATTATACCAGAGGCGTTTCAGGTCTCATTTTTATTATTAAGTTAACAGACCATAAAATGCAATTAGGAGGATATATATGAAGGTATTGGTTGTAGGCGTAGGCGGCAGGGAGCATGCCATAACATGGAAAATATCAAAAAGCCCGAGAGTGACGAAGCTGTATTGCGCTCCGGGAAACGCAGGCATTGCGGAAATTGCGGAATGCGTGGACATTCCCGTAACAAAGCATGAGGAGTTGGCCGATTTTGCCCTGTCCGAAGGTATTGGCCTTACCGTAATAGGCCCTGACGATCCATTGGCGGAAGGCATTGTGGATGTATTTGAAAGCAAGGGGCTTAGGGTGTTCGGGCCGAGGAAAAATGCCGCGATAATCGAAAGCTCCAAGGTGTTTTCAAAGAACCTGATGAAGAAATATAATATACCCACTCCTTTTTACGAGGTTTTTGACAGTCCGGACAAGGCACTTGATTATTTAAGGGCCGGCAAATATCCCATAGTCGTAAAGGCGGACGGCCTAGCCTTGGGCAAGGGCGCCATTATCTGCATGGATTACGCAGAGGCGGAAAATGCAGTCAAGGAAATAATGATTGACAGGATATTCGGTGAATCCGGAAGCAAAATAGTTGTGGAGGAGTTTATAACCGGACGGGAGGTTTCGGTTCTTGCTTTCTGCGACGGGACACATATACTCCCTATGACCAGCGCCCAGGACCATAAGAGAGCCAAGGATAATGACATGGGACTGAATACCGGAGGAATGGGTACGTTCTCGCCAAGCCCTTTTTATACCGGGGATATTGATGACTATTGCAAAAAATATATTTACCAGCCCGTCATGGATGCCATGAAGGCCGAGGGAAGGGATTTTGTCGGTGTGCTTTTTACCGGCCTGATGCTTACGGAGGATGGCCCGAAAGTACTGGAATTCAATGCCCGGTTCGGCGATCCGGAAACACAGGTGGTCCTTCCGAGAATGAAAAACGACCTGGTTGACGTGATGGAGGCCTGCATAGATGGAAGGCTCGACGAAATTAACCTGGAATTTGAAGACAATGCCGCCGTATGTGTAATCCTGGCCTCGGAAGGATATCCGGAACGCTACGAGAAAGGCTTTGAGATACAAGGCCTGGATTATTTCAGGGATAAGGAGGATTATTTCATATTCCATGCGGCTACCAGGAAAGACAACGGAAAGGTCCTGACAAACGGCGGAAGGGTCCTGGGAGTTACTGCCCTGGGAAGCACCTTGAAGGAAGCCAGGGCTAAGGCATACGAGGGCACTGGGAAGATTTATTTCAAAAACAAATATATGAGGACAGATATCGGCAGGGCAATTGAGCAGAATTAGCCTTTTACAGCATCTTATGACATTAATTGCATTAAATGCCACAGAACTGCCATAGTTCTTTTTTATCGTATAGAAAACAAATTCTATACGATATTTTTTTGTAAAATATTAGAGGTTAATCCATATATGGCTGATTAGGACAGATATAGGGCATTTTTTGCTGCATCTGAAAGGAGTGCTTGATGAGCAAACGGTTTAACTATAGAGCGATAATTATATCAATTATAATATGCCTGGGGTTTTTTTTGCCGAATTTCCTTAACAACGCAAAGGTATTGGCATCGGGTAAGGGCACCGTAACAGCCTCTACGCTTAACGTAAGGACGGGACCGTCGCTGACTGCAAACAAGCTGCAGCTTTCCGACGGGACCTATGTATTTCTTAGAAAAGGGGAAACCGTAACCATACTGGATACGGAAGGGGAATGGTTCTACGTTTCTCTGCAGTTTAACGGAAAAAAGCTGCAGGGATATGTACACAGCGATTATATAAATGTTACCGTAAGCCCTTCACCGACTCCGACTCCTTCTCCGACACCTACTCCTACACAAAAGCCCACACCGACACCAAAGCCTGAAAGCGGCGGTACGGCCGTTTCCGGCGGATATAAGCATGAAGCCGTTGTAACAGCCGGTTCCTTAAATGTAAGAAGCGGTGCGGGAACGAATTACCCCGTGGTAGGAGGTTTAACCCAGGGAAACAAGGTTACCGTCATCGGTGAATCCTTGGACAGCAGCAATGTCAAATGGTATCGTATAGTCCTGCCAGGCGGCGGTACGGTTTCAACGGGATATGTGTCCAGCCTTTATGTAAAGCTGGATTTCAATAAAGCTATAAAGGGATACATTACCGCATCCAAAGTCAATATCCGCAAATCTGCGGGAGACAAAGCCGCATATTTAAAGGACAGCCAGGGCAACATTGTTTCTCTTAAGAAGGACAAGGCTGTCAATATCATAGATGAGGTCGTGTCATCGGGTGCAAAATGGTACAAGCTGTCCTTTAAAGTGGACGGAGTATCATATACAGGGTACGCGCCGGCAAATCAGGTTGGATTCAGGGGCGAGAATACGGAGAACAGCTCAACTCCAACACCAACCCCGACACCGACGCCAACACCTACGCCTACTCCGACACCGCCCCCGACTCCGACTGCGGCGCCGACCATAACACCTGTTCCGACCGCTGCGCCAACACCAACCCCGACACCGACGCCGACACCGACGCCAACACCGACGCCAACACCTGAGCCTGTGCCCACACCGACACCGGAACCGCAGATACTGGAGATTCCGAGTAATCAAATATATACATCCATCAGCGGGCCGCAGGACGGTTATGTGTGCAACACATTGTATTTGAATGTCTATGAGAATATACTTGTACACAACTCGTTCCTTTACGACCTGTCCGGGCAGCCGGTATTGCTGCTCAGCGGGGCTAAAGTAAAGGTAAACAGTGTTGTCAGGGTTGACGGAATTCCGTATTACCATATAACATACGGCGATATAAGCGGACATGTAAGGGCCGAATACATTTACGTCGGTTCGCAGCTGCCGGACGGAGTGGTAAATCCCTGGACTCCCGTGCCAACACCGGGTGCTGAAGTAACGCCCGTACCGACACAGGGTCCCCAGATACCGGACACCGACTTTGAGACAATGCTTATAATGGAAGGCTTTCCCGAGTCATACAAGGATGCGTTAAGAAGGCTCCATGCGCTTCATCCGAATTGGGTGTTCAAGGCATACCATACGGGCCTTGATTGGAAGACAGTAATTGATAACGAAAGCATTCCCGGCAAGAACACGATTCCGAATTCGAAGAGTGTCGAGTGGCTGTCCTTTGACAAGGGAGCTTACAACTGGGAAACCGATACATTTGTCGTATTTGACGGTACATACTGGGTTACGGCCTCAAGGGCCGCAATCGAGTATTACATGGATCCAAGGAATTTCCTTGAGGAAGATACCATCTTCCAATTCGAGCTGTTAAGATATCAGCCGGGATACCAGGACATCGAGGGTGTCGAGAATATACTAAAGGGAACGCCGTTGTACAACGCGTCCTATTCCTTCATAGATGAAAACGGCAACCTGCAGACCTACACATATGCGGAAACCTTTATAAAAGCGGCCGAATACTCGGGGGTAAGCCCGTACCATCTGGCGTCCAGGGTAAAGCAGGAGGTTGTAACGGGGCCTACGACCCTAAGCAACAGTGTGTCCGGCACTTACAAGGGCTATGAAGGTTATTATAACTTTTACAATATAGGCGCCAATGACAGCCCTGGTGGCGGAGCAATAGCAAATGGCTTAAAGTTCGCCAAGAACGGCACCACCAACTCCAAAACGAACGCACAGTATCTTATTCCGTGGACGAATCCTTACAGGTCAATAGTCGGAGGTGCGTATTTTCTTGGAAGTACATATATAAACAGGGGACAGGATACGGTGTACCTGCAGAAATTCAATGTCACTCCGATATCCACATATTTCCATCAATACATGACGAATGTGGAGGCGCCTTGGGCCGAAAGCAAAAAGATAGCATCGGCATACTGCGACATGATGAATTCGCCGATTGTTTTCTCCATTCCAGTATATCTGAATATGCCGGAGACACCGGCTCCAAGGCCTACGACCAAGTTTAATCCGAATAACCGTTTAAAGAGCCTGAAGGTTACCGATTCGAACGGCAAGGAGCTTGCACTGTCACCGACCTTCAGCCAGACGGAATACAACTATTACATAATTGTTCCGAACAATATCGAGGCGGTACAGGTAAAAGCCACCACGGTAAGCAAGAAGGCCAGCGTATTCGGAGGAGGATACATTCCTCTGAGTGTCGGCAGAAATGAGGTAGTAATCCCGGTAGTCGCGGAGAACGGCGACATTGCCAACTATATTATAAATATTGTAAGAGAGTAGGACTCCTTAAGCTGCTGGAAACAGTATTTATCCGGCCGGAACGGCAACAACCGACCGGCCGGAATTTATAATTCATATATTAATGTACCAGGGGGATATGCAATTATGAGAAGAATTTATAAAGCGCTGCTGGTGTGCCTGTGTCTCATATCCGGCGGTTTTTTGTCTTTCATTCACGTTAAAGCTGCCAGCGCCAACATAGAAATAACCGCCCATGAAAGCGATATAATCGTTGGAGACACCGTATATGTATATATTAATATTACCTCGGACTCCATGTTTGGAGATATCGAGGCTAATCTGACCTATGACGAGGATATTCTTAAGTATAAGGGAAATATGTCTTTTGTAACCGGCAGCAGCGGTTTTCTTAAGATATCGGATATCAACCTGTCCGAGGAAACCGACAGTCGAAAATATGTGCTGGAATTTGAAGCGCTCAAGGTGGGCATAACTACAATTGAGTTCAGCGGCCCTGTCATGGTATATGAAAGCGACACGGAACTGCCCATGTCGGTTTTTATGGATTCACTCACGCTTGAAGTAAAACCGGCGCAGACAGCATCCGAGAACGCATATCTTTCCTCGCTGAGAATAAGTCCCGGAGAGCTGACTCCGGAATTTAACAAGGACATATATGAATATACCGCCAGTGTCGGATATGATGTCGGCAAGCTGGTTGTCGTGGCATATCCGGAGGATGACAAGGCAACGGTTCGAATATCAGGAAATGATTCGCTAAGTGAGGGTGAAAACAAGGTGGTTGTCACCGTGGCGGCGGAAGCGGGCAACACCATGGAATATGTTATATATGTCACGAAGGAGGCCGCTCCGCAGGAAGGAGTCGACACACCAACAATCATACCGGACAAAAAGCACGGCAGCTTTGAGCTTGTCAGGCTGAATGAAGATGTATATGCGGTTTACAGCGGCAAATATAAGATAATGGAGCCGCCGCAGGATCTGAAGGTTCCAAGCGGATATATCAAGACAAAGATAATTATATCCGGAATATCCATACCGGTATTCGCGCCGGAACAGCTCGACAGCGAATTCCTCCTGGTATATGCGGAAAACGAACTGGGAGAAGCAGGTCTTTATACCTATGACAAGGTTGAGAAAACAATGCAGAGATACAAGGAAGAGACCCAGCCGATTTATGAGCCGGTGAACGGGCAGAATGAAGACATTATTTCTTCCCAAAAATACCGCCGGAACATGAACATGGCGGCAATAATCATTGCTCTTCTTAGTGCCCTGTGCGCGTTGTTTATCATCCTGTCCATACGGCTGTATATTAAGCTTAGAGGATAAGGAGACAATTAAAAATATTGACATGTCTTGTGGGCTGTTATATAATATATATAACAAATATAACTATATTAATTAATATTCCAATTTTATCAAAAAGCAGATATAATAGAGGTGATGAGAATGCATGTAATAAACATTGATTTTAACAGTGATGAAGCGATTTATGTCCAATTGATAAATCAAATCATTTTAGGCATTGCCACCTCGAAAATCCAAGAAGGCGATTATCTTCCGTCGGTAAGAGAGCTGGCGGAATATATCGGAATCAATATGCATACGGTCAACAAGGCATATAGTATACTGAAACAGGAAGGTTATGTTAAGCTTGACCGACGAAGGGGAGCGATAATTGCTATTGATATTGACAAGATGAGAGCCATAGAAGATATGAAGGAAGATCTTCGGGTTACCATTGCCAAAGCCATTTGCAAGAATATCAGCTGTGATGAAGCAATTAAAGTTGTAAGGGAGATTTATAATGAGTTTGAAAGGGGGTAGCTCCCAATGCTGTGTGACAGATGCAAAATAAGAGAGGCAAAGGTACTTTACACCGAGATTATTAACGGCGCAAAGACGGAACAACATCTTTGCGAGGAGTGTGCTGCGGACTATACATCATTTCAAATGGAAAAGCCCCTGTTTAACTCGGAGCTTACCTTGAACAGTTTACTGTCAACATTACTTGGAGCATATCAAGGCGGTACACAAAGCAAACCCGAAGTTAAGAAGTCGGGTCTTGTATGTGACAACTGCAAGACCACCTTTGAGGAGTTTCTGCAGAGAGGACGCTTCGGATGTGCGCAGTGTTATAAAAGCTTTTACAGTGAGATAGAAAATATCCTAAGAAGCATACACGGAGCCCAGGCTCATACCGGTAAACGTCCGAAAGGATTCGTATCCTCCGGTGAAAAGATATTCAAGAACCTGTCGGAGGAAGAAAGGCTTACCCTGGAGCTTCAGCAGGCCATTGAAAAGGAGGAGTTTGAAGAGGCGGCAAGGCTCAGGGATTTGATTCGGAGCCTGAAGAAGGAGGAATCCAAGAATGCTTAAATGGTATGAACAGTCCGTACCTGACGGCGATGTGGTTATTTCCAGCCGTGTAAGGCTTGCAAGGAACCTGGAAGGATATAAGTTTTCTCCTCTGCTTAAGGAATCTGAAGCGGTTAAGCTGGTCGATGAAGTAAAGGGTATAACTTCGGCCTTGGCGGAGCAGGATAATAGAAAATATTACTCCTGCAACCTAAAATCCCTGAGCGAGATAGACAAGGCCGCCATGGTGGAGAGACATATCGTAAGCCCGCTTCTGGTTGAAAAGGAGCAGGCCACGGGGCTTATTCTTTCTGATGACGAAACGGTAAGCATAATGATTAATGAAGAAGACCATGTGAGAATACAGGCTATTGTAGGAGGCTTAAACCTGGAGGAAGCTTATGACATAGCCAACCGTATTGATGATATCGCGTATGAGAAGCTGCGTTTTGCCTATGATGAGAAGTACGGGTATATTACATCCTGTCCAACCAACGTCGGTACCGGCATGAGAGCTTCCTGCATGGTTTTTTTGCCGGCGTTAAGTGCGGCGAGACTGATTAACAAGCTTATAGAAGAGGTTGGACGGTATGGGGTTACCATCCGCGGCATTTACGGAGAAGGAACCAAGAGCATGGGAAGCATATACCAGATTTCCAACCAGAAAACATTGGGCAACTCAGAAAAGGAGATAATACAGAACTTAAACCGCATTGTTGACCAGGTAATAAAACAGGAAAGAAAAAGAAGGGAATACATGCTGTCGGTAAATGCGGATGAGATAGAGAACCAGGTATATCGTTCATATGGAATCTTAAAATACGCAAGACAGATAAGCTCCAGCGACGCAATGACCCTTCTTTCGCAGATAAAATTCGGTATGGATACCGGATTAATTAAATTTGACAGGGAATTTAATGTCCATAAGCTTATGATGGGAATACAGCCCGGATGTCTCCAGTGGGCATTGGGCAAAAGTGTGGGCAGCACTACCAGGGATAAGGCCAGGGCGGAATATATCAGCAAGGAATTGCCGAACATAGTCGAGAAGACGGAATAAAACATCGGTATGATTCTGCCGGTTTTATACTCTATTTAGAACGGAGGACATAAGAATGAATGAGAGATTTACGGAAAATGCAAAGCAAGCCATAAATTATGCAAGAGAAGCGGCATATCGCCTTAACCATAATTATATAGGAACGGAACATCTGCTGATGGGTTTGCTGCAAGTGGACGGAGTGGCATCCAGGGTGCTCCAGGAGAACGGTGTTGTATTTGAAAAGCTGGTGGACCTGGTCAACCAGCTCATAGCACCGAGCAGCAGTGTTGAGATAATTGACGGCGGAAGCTTTACTCCAAGATTCAAGCATATAGTGGACCAAAGCCATAAGGAAGCTGCAAAGCTGAAAGCCCAGGAAACTGGCACGGAGCATTTGCTGATAGCGCTCCTGAGGGAAACAGATTGCATAGCTGTCCGGCTGTTAAGCACGCTTGGAGTCAACATACAAAAAATATATGTGGATATCCTTGCGGCAGCAGGTGTGGACATAAATATGGCGAAGAACGATTTTGTAGCCGGAAAAGGCAAGCAAAAAGCCAAGTCGGCAACCCCGACGCTGGATCAATACAGCAGGGACCTTACCGAATATGCCAGGGAAGGCAAGCTGGATCCGGTAATAGGCAGGGAAGACGAAATACAAAGGGTTATCCAGATATTAAGCAGGCGAACGAAGAACAATCCGTGCCTGGTAGGGGAGCCCGGTGTGGGAAAGACGGCTATTGCCGAAGGACTTGCGCTTAAAATAGTTGAAGGAAACGTTCCCGATACGATAAAAGATAAAAGAGTGGTTACCCTGGACCTGTCCGGTATGGTTGCGGGTTCAAAGTACCGCGGCGAATTTGAGGAAAGAATTAAAAAGGTAATCAGTGAAGTAATAAATGACGGAAATGTACTGCTGTTTATAGATGAGCTTCACACTATAATAGGCGCCGGAGGAGCGGAGGGAGCAATCGACGCATCCAATATCCTTAAGCCCTCCCTTGCCAGGGGTGAACTCCAGATAATTGGCGCAACCACAAGGGAAGAATACCGCAAGTATGTCGAAAAGGACGCTGCGCTGGAGCGCAGGTTCCAGCCAGTGGTTGTGGAGGAGCCTACCGAGGAAGAAGCAATCCGCATACTGTTCGGGCTTCGCGACAAGTACGAGGCACATCACAAGGTCAGGATTACCGACTCGGCTCTTGTGGCAGCAGTCAAGTTATCCAGCCGTTATATCAATGACCGTTATCTTCCCGACAAGGCCATCGACCTGATGGATGAAGCGGCATCAAAGGTCCGCTTAAGCGTCTACACATCCTCTCCGGTTATCAAGGACCTGGAGAAGGAGATAGAAAAGCTGGAGGAGCAGAAGGAACAGGCCATTAAGGAAGAGGCATATGAAAAGGCGGGAGAAATAAAGAAACAGCAGGAAGCCTTAAAGGAAGAGCTGGAAAAGCAAAGGCTGATCGAGGAAAAGAAGAGAACAGAGGACCAGTTGGTTGTAAGCGAGGCTGAAATAGCGGACATCGTGTCAAGCTGGACCAAGATACCTGTTAAAAAGCTTGAAGAGGAAGAATCACAAAGGCTTCAGAACCTGGAGTCGATTCTTCATGAAAGGGTTATCGGTCAGGACGAAGCGGTTACCGCGGTAGCCAAGGCAATAAGAAGAGGAAGAGTGGGACTGAAGGATCCCAACAGGCCTATCGGATCGTTCCTTTTCCTTGGACCTACCGGTGTCGGTAAAACCGAGCTTTCAAAAGCGTTGGCGGAGGCAATGTTCGGTACCGAGAATTCAATCATCCGTGTTGACATGTCGGAATACATGGAGAAACACAGCGTCAGCAAGCTGATTGGTTCACCTCCGGGATATGTCGGATATGATGACGGCGGCCAGCTGAGTGAAAAAGTAAGGCAGAATCCTTATTCCGTGATCCTGTTTGACGAGATTGAGAAGGCGCATCCCGATGTTTTCAATATTCTGCTCCAGGTACTGGATGACGGACATATCACGGATTCCCAGGGAAGACGGGTAAGCTTCAAAAATACCATTATCATCATGACCTCCAATGCGGGAGCACAGAATATAATCTCACCGAAACGCCTTGGTTTCACCTCTGTAGTCGATGAAGGCGAGGATTACAAGAGGATGAAAGAAGCGGTAATGGATGAGGTTAAGAGAATATTCAGGCCGGAATTTATAAACCGTATTGACGAAATCATCGTGTTCCATTCACTCAACAAGGACAACATCAAGGACATCGTCGGAATAATGGTTAAAAATATTGCAAAACGAAGCAAGGCACAGATGAACATTGCCCTGGAAGCAACTTCGGCTGCACTGGAGCGTCTTGCTGAGATAGGATACGACGATAAATTCGGTGCAAGACCGTTAAGAAGGGCAATTCAAACCAATGTGGAGGATAAGCTTGCCGAAGGAATTTTGACAGGTGATATTAAGGAAGGCGACTCGGTATTAATCGATTGCTCTGAAAATGAAATAGTACTGAAGACTGTCGAGAAACCCGCATAGCTTATATTAGTAAATTGTTTTTCAGATGAATACAATTAGGAGGATCATGTATGGCGGTTATTCAAGAATTAATACGCAAAGAAGCAGATGGAACAATAAGCTTTGGAAATTATCTGTTGAAGGAAAAATCAAAAATCTCCGACTTTGAACATGACGGGGATTTGTACAAGGTCAAGACCTACAATAAGATCACAAAGCTTGAGAAGAATGGTATGTTCGTTTATGAATCGGTACCGGGAACCGCTGTATTTCACTTAAGACAGGATGAGAATGAGCTGAGCTTTGATGTGACAGGGGAAGACACAGTTCAGATAACTCTTGAGCTTGAAGCGGAGAAAGAATATCAGATATACAAGAATGAAGAACTGATGGGCACAATGAAAACCAATTTGGGCGGAAAGCTGATATTCAGCGTGGAATTAAGCGGAAATAAACAAGATTCAATCAAGGTGGTAAAGCTGTAGCATGGCAAAAGAAAAAACCGTGTTTTTCTGCAGTGAGTGCGGTTACGAATCCTCTAAATGGCTTGGTCAATGTCCCGGATGCAAACAATGGGATACCTTTGTAGAAGAGCCTGTGACTAAAAAAAAGAGCACAGGCTCAAGCTATAAAGGAGCCGCGGAACCTCAGTTGCTGTCGGAAATAAAATCTGAAAACGAAAACAGGATAAAATCGGGCATCGGAGAGCTTGACAGGGTTCTTGGCGGCGGCATAGTGCCAGGGAGCCTTATTCTTGTGGGCGGAGATCCGGGAATAGGCAAATCCACGCTGCTATTACAAGCATGCAGGGAAATCGTCAGCCAAGGCCTTAAGGTCATATACATAACCGGTGAGGAATCTAAAGGGCAGATTAAAATGAGGGCGGAGAGGCTAGGCATATATGACGGCGAGCTTCTGCTGCTTTGTGAAACGGACCTGGATCTGATTGAGGATGTGGTAAACAGGCATAAGCCGGACATAATAGTTATAGATTCCATACAGACCATGTATAAGGAGGACATAGGCTCCGCACCCGGAAGTGTCGGACAGGTTCGTGAAGCCACCGGGGTCTTTATGCGGATCGCAAAAACCACCGGTATAGCCATTTTTATCATCGGCCATGTGACAAAGGAAGGGATGGTTGCCGGACCCAAGGTGTTGGAGCATATGGTAGACACGGTTCTGTATTTTGAAGGAGATAATTATGCGGCTTACCGGGTTTTAAGGGCGGTAAAGAACCGTTTCGGCTCCACCAATGAAATCGGAGTGTTTGAGATGCAAAACACCGGGCTTATGGAAGTAAAGAACCCTTCCGAGTACATGCTGAGCGGAAGGCCTGAAGGGGAGCCCGGCTCGGTGGTTACCGCAGCTATAGAGGGTACAAGACCTATACTGGTGGAGGTCCAGGCGCTGATATGCCGTACAAGCTTTAATATGCCAAGAAGAACGGCGGCGGGAACGGACTATAACAGGGTGAACCTGCTAATGGCCGTCCTGGAAAAACGCCTGGGCATACAGCTTGGCGACTGCGACGCGTATGTCAATGTGGCGGGCGGCATGAGAGTAACGGAACCGGCCCTCGACCTTGCGATAGTTTCGGCCATACTCTCAAGCTTTAGGAACATCCCGATTCCAAACAGTACGGTTTTCTTCGGCGAGGTGGGACTTACCGGGGAAATCAGGGCGGTCAACATGGCTGAGCAGAGGGTGGCCGAAGCCGCCAAGATGGGCTTTGAGGCCTGCATCCTGCCCCAGGCTAATATCGGCAAGATAAAAACTCCCGGGGGAATGAAGCTGATTGGAGTAAGAAACATCGGAAATGTGTTGGATTATATAAAGGAACACAGGAATGGATAATGGAATGGCTAACTTATGTTTTGATATGGTAATATCCCGAATAGAAGACTTGCTAAGCAAGAATACCCGGGTGACAGTGGCAATAGACGGAATGTGCGGCAGCGGCAAAAGCTATCTTGCCGGCCTGATTGCCAAAACCCTTGATTGCAATGTGTTTCATATCGACGACTATTACCTTCCGGTTGAAATGCGGACAACAGAACGGCTTGCGCAGCCCGGCGGGCATATATATTATGAAAGGTTTAAGGAAGAGGTCCTTGATTCCATACGCAATAACCGCCCCGTTTTATACAGGCCCTATCTGTGCGGGGTATGGGAATACGGCGAGCCAAAGACATATGAACCAAAGAAGCTCAACATCATAGAAGGCTCATACAGCATACATCCCTGCCTTCGTGACGCATACAGCCTAACGGTTTTCCTTGAGGCGGACCCGGAGGAACAGTTAAGAAGAATAGCAAAAAGAAGCGGGGAGGAAAACCTGGCGCATTTTATCAACAGGTGGATTCCCCTTGAGAATAAATACTTCAGTGAACTAGGGATAAAGGGCTTGTGTGACATAGTCCTGGACACGACTAACCTGTTTTAGAAGAAATAATGGCAGGGCAGTTAATTGAGCCTGATTCAGCAAAATAGTCTTGACAATTCACACAATTAATATTATTATAAATAAGCATTCTATATAGATAGGGGCATAGTTCAGCTGGTAGAATAACGGTCTCCAAAACCGCAGGTCGTGGGTTCGAATCCTACTGCCCCTGTAAGCAATAGACCCGCTCAAATGAGCGGGTCTATTGCTTACAGGGGCAGTGTATAGATGAGAACCCAGGGAAAAATACGCGAAGCGAATTTTTCAAAAACCAAGCAGGCGAGATTTTAGGACTGCTTGGTTTCATTTTACCATTCCAACAGAACAAATGTTTGCATTTCGCCTTGGTATATGGTATCATATTATTGTAATTTCATCCCTTGCTTCCATGAGAGATTTTTTGTAAATGTAGGTGAGGCTGAAGTTAACATTACTGCAGAGGTGGCTTTTAATGGAACGATTGGAATGCAAGAACGAGAATTGGTATGTAAACGATGAGGTATCCGGGAAATGGGTTACAAAGATGATGCTGCCGGATTTCAGGGGAGACACAAAAGAATGTATTCACATGAGGGGAAGGGGCTGGAGATGGCTGATACTTCGATGCGATTACACCGGACTGAAAAAGGGGCAGGAATATGAATTTGCCTTTTGGGGCAAGTTTGACTATTATTCAGGATATGGCACTGTTGGGGTCGGTACAGCTTTGCTTAAGGGTTATCTTCTTTTTCTATTTTCAATAAAAATTGTTATTAATCTCTTAATAGCTTCTATCTCGGCGTCCGTAAGCTCCGACGCGTCCAAAACCTTCTTTTTCTCCAATCCGAACAAATAGTCCGTGCTTACATGGAAAATGCGTGCCATCTTCACCAAAACATCATATGACGGATACCTGGTTCCCGATTCATATGAACTGATGATGCTTTTGCTTACTCCGATTCTGTCGGCCAAATCCTTTTGTGTCATATTATTGCTTTTTCTCAGAGCTTTGAGCTTTTCTCCCAAATTCACTATAAGAAACACCCGCCTTTGCAACTAGTGTATTATTATTGGGTCAACTATTGGTGAAATAATGTTTACAAATAGAAAATATTGGTGTATTCTAAATATTGATAATTCTTCATATTTGTTCAAAGAGGGGGTTATTTCAATGGAAAACACGCATAACGGGCCTTTGAACAATAAAATACTAAAGCCTAAGGATGTCGCGAACATACTGGGCTGCAGCTTAAATAGAGCTTATAGGATAATAAGGCAAAAAGATTTCCCTTATAAAAAGATTGGAAAAAGATATTTTATTTCCCATGATGAACTGGAAAAATGGATTAATTCATACTATTCCCAGTCGCCTGTCAAGAAGCAATGAGTGCAGGTTGTATGTCAGCATATAGTTGTCCCTGCCATGTACCAACAGGTTAACCGCGTCCGTAAAGACGCCTTCATAATGTACGGCAAGCCTTTCGCCATGGGATGAGAAATCGGATAATAAGAGATGCTTGTTGTTTTTTTCGTCATCCGGTGAACGGTACAGCAATACCTTCTGTTCACTGTGATTAAGCAAAACCTTGCCGCCTGTTTCTTTAAATTCAAGCAGTGTCTTTTTTTGATTGATTCCAAGAGTCCAGTCTGTTTTTATGATAACCGGAACAGTATAATTGCTGTCGGTTTTGGCTTCATATTGTACCGTTGCTTTGCAGTTTATCTTGCCGCAATAATTGCCGTATTCCAGGCTATGGCTCTTAAGTGTTACCTTAGAGGGCTCAAAAAACCTTGCCATAACACTCAGACAATTGATGCCGCTGTCAACCCAGCTTCCGACCAGGGAGACGGCATTTTCGCTAAGCTTGCCGTCCTTAATGTATGGATCGCAGAAGAAGCATTCCATCCCTGTTATTGGCCCAAGGGATTGCTTCAGTTCTTTTTCATAATGTTCCATAAACCACAACAGGTCCTTTGCAAAGGCGGCATGATATAATACGATTAATTTTACATTATTCCTTTGGGCGGCCTCATATAAATCCGCTATTTCGTCCATGTCAAGGGCGGCTGGTTTTTCCAGCAGCAGGTGTTTTCCGGCATTTAGTACTTTTACACCGATATTGTAATGAGTTTGGGTGGGAGTTGATAACAGGACGGTGTCAACCCCATCATCAAGAAGCATCCGTTCAACGCTGCAGTAAGGGACAACCCCAAGTCTGCCGGATTCGCCGTATACCTTGTTCTCATCCTTGTCGCATATTGCCGTTAGCTTTATGCTGTCCAGTTTTTGTACCGCCTGCTGCTGGTATTTATATATTGTTCCCAAACCGATTATTCCCAGCTTATACATAGTGGTGCCAAGCCCCTTCCTATATGATTATCAAAACAACATGTCATTTCATTATTCTAAATGAAAGATGTCTTTCAGAGTCTTTAGGGTCCTGTCAAAATTAAGCCATTCCGTGCTGACCCTAAGGGATTCAATGGCATTGCTGTCACCGTTTATGACATGAATCGGAAGCAGCAGGAATGAGTAAACATTGAGTTCTTTCTGTAGGGCATATATATTATTCAGCAGGCTCTCAATATTTTTTTCATCCGCCGTTTTGCCAAGTAAATATGACAGGTACAGGGCTATCTTGGCGAACAATACACCCGAACGGTATCCTGTTTTCTCCTGTGCCTCGATTCCCTTTTTTGCGTATTGAACAGCATCTTCAAAGCGCTGCAGCATGGCGCAGGAGATGGCGGCAGCGGTATAGGCCTTTCCGATTTCTATTATTGAATCGATTTTGCCGTTTATTTCAATGGATTTATTGGCATATTCCAGGGCCTTGACCGGATCGGAATAGCAGCAGCTTTCCGCAAGGTTTGTATAAATCTTGCCTTCATAGGACAGGCTTTTCTCCAGGGGCAGCAGATCCATGGCGGAATGGTATATGTCCAAAGCCTGCTCAAGCATGAAATTAAACCGGTATATATGGCCCCTTATACGCAGAAGCTTGATTTTATCCACGGCGGATATGTCTGCGGTACCTGCAAGCTCCTTTGACATTTCCAGTGAGGTTTTGAAATGCCCCTTAAGGAACAGCAAATCGGTGTATTTCAGACTGACTGTAATGTATATGTGGCTGTCCAGGCTTTCCTTTATCGGCTCGATTCGTGACAGAAGCTCCTTATAACTGTCAAGGGCTTCGTCATACCTGCCGGACAGGTGGATTATATGTATCTTTAAAAACTCGTAAAGATACCCGTAGCCCTTAAAGAGCCTGGAATCTATTTTATTCTCTTCCATGAATTTCTGTGCTTCAGGAATTCTTGATGTTATCCTAAGGTAGAAGAGCTCGGCAAAAATGGCAAATGCCCTTATGCAAGAATTACCGGAGTTAAGGTAAGGGGCTGCCATCCGGTGGATATCGCTCCAGTATCCAAGGTCGACAAACGACACCATTATTTGAACCAAGTCCTGTATGGACTGTTCAAAATAAACCGTATCATCCGCAATAATCCTGAACTGCCGCATAAAAATCCTGTAGCATGTGTTCGGAGACTGTTTCATGTTCTGCTTGACATACTCCATTGCATGATTAAGGATAATACGCTTTTTTTCCGGGTCCAGGCTTTTCTGCAAATGATGACGGACGCTTTCATCTATTTTATAAAAATATTGATGTTCATCCAAAAGGACAAAGATTGATTTTTCAAAAAGATTATCCAATTCGTCTTCACTCAGGAAAAGATTTTCCCTTACAAGTATGAACAGCGCGAGTTTATTTGAGAAGAAGTCCAATACGGACAGAAGCCGAATGGCATTTTTCTCGTTGGCCTTAAGATGCCGGATATAGCGGTTTATAATCTTGTTGGTTGGAATGCTGAACATGGCGGTATCAAGCACCATGTTATTGTTTAGTGCGTTTTCATATAAGTCGACGCACATGTCCAGGTAAAGGGGCACGCCATGGGCACTTTCGACAATGGCTTTTTGTATGTCTTTCTGCTTTGACCCTAAGCAGCAGGCTTTCGTATGAATCTATAAAAATAACATGGCGCGTTCCCTTTTCAGCCGCATGGTTAATGGAGATTCCCAGGTAATAAGGCAGCCGCTGGTATATTTCAGATTCGGTGTAGCCGTTGATGGCTTCAACTTCCTCCTTAAATTTCATTTTTATATGTATATCGCTGACTAAATCGGCAGCCTTTCTCAGTATGTTTGACGGAATGGATACGGAACCCATCCCGAGGGATATAAGTTCATTTATAATATCAAACACCGGGCCCTTTAACCCTGAAAACCTGCGGGATACGTCCTCTGCGTTCTGTTTTGTCTTCACACTGTATGCAAGCAGCGCATAATCAAATAAAGGGCAGCTGATGCTCAGCTGTTTTCTTATATTCATCAATACGTTAACGGGATTGCTGTAATCGTAAGCATCCAGGCTGATATGTACCTTGTTGATGGTGGTTTTATGCTCAGATTTTAATAAGATCTGGTCGGTTTCCTCGTAAAGCTTTCTTATCAGCTTGGTCTTGCCTATACCGCCAACCCCGTAAAAGACCAGGATTTCGCCGTTTTTGGATTCGTTGCTGAAAGCTTCCAGGCTTTTTATAAACTCGCTCAAGGGTTCATTCCTGTCGGTGAATACTTTTGTTGCGCAAAATTTTTCTCACTGTTGCTTTTGAATTAACTCTGCAGCATAAGTAAACCTCCTTCAAGTCATGCGATTTATGTAGTTAAATGCTATTTAAGTATTATAGCACCCAAACAACTCAAATGCCACACCTGATTAATTGAAATACGGTTATAAATTTATGAAAAGACAATATGTAAGTCGTGTTTATGAAATTGCAGGGGCGATTTATGTCTAATTATTACAGTGCAAAAACTAATTGATATGATATAATATTAATGCTGTTCATGATATGGCGTATAAATGAGCTTGTTTCATGATTAATACCATTACAAGGAGAGACAAGAATGAAGAGAATGGCAAGGAAAATGCTGATTAATTCATGTTTGGCGGCAGTTATTGCTGTCAGCATGGCTGCCGCGGCCGGCTGTTCGCCAAAAAAGGATGATAAGAGTTCGGAAACCCCGACAGAGGCTCCGGAAGAGAGGCCGACGGAGATTCCGACCTCCGCACCCGCTGAAATACCTCTTGCCGAAATAATTCCCGAGGAATCGAACCTGACGGATGAACACCTTTCCGCAAACGGTATCGCCACCAGGGACAACGGGCTTATGCGCAAGGAGATGTCATCCCAATACCTTATCAAGCACTATATGGGAATCGGCTGGAATCTCGGAAACACGATGGAGGCATTCAGAACAACCGATTCGGACAAGGTTTCCGATTATGAGACCGCCTGGTCCGCTCCCATAACCACCCGAGAAACGATAGACGGCCTTAAGAAGTACGGTATAAATACTGTCCGCATACCTGTTGCATGGTCAAACATGATTTCTGATGACGGAAAATACATAATCAGCGAAGATTATCTCAACAGGGTAGAGGAGATTATAAATTACTGCCTTAACAATGAAATGTATGTCATAATCAACATTCATTATGACAGGGGCTGGTGGGGCCAATTCGGCTCATCGGATCCCGAGTGGCAGGAAAAGGCCTGGGCCCGTTATGAATCATTCTGGACACAGATTGCGGAGCGCTACAAGGAATATTCCGACCGCCTGATTTTTGAATCCGCCAATGAAGAGCTAGGAGACAGGCTGAACGATGAGATTGACGAAACAACCGGGTATGCGGTTGGAACCAGGCAAACCGGGGTGCTCACGGAAGATGAGCGCTATGACTTGGTAAATAAGCTCAATCAGAAGTTTGTCGATATTGTAAGGGGAACCGGAGGAAACAACACGTACCGCCATCTTCTGATAGCTGGATACAATACGGATATTGACAAGACGGTGGACGGCGGCGCGGGAAGATTTGTCATGCCCAGGGACCCTTACAATGAAGTAAATAAACTGAGTGTTTCCGTCCATTACTATACTCCTTCAACCTATGCGATAGCCGAAACGGAGGACAACAGCTGGGGATACTCGGGGACATGGGGAACCGAATCGGACATAGCCGGGATGAAGGCTAATTTCGAGAAGATGAAGAAATTCTACGATGAAGGATATGGCGTTATAGTTGGTGAATTCGGTGTCTGCACGGCGGTTAAGAAGGGAATACCCGATTATTACTATCATGTAATGAAGAACTGCAAGGACATGGGATATCTCCCGGTTATGTGGGATACCGGATTATGGTATAACAGGCTGACGGGCTTGTTCAAGTACAGTGACGTACTTGAAAAGATACTTGAAATTACGGGAGCCGATGCGGAGATACCTGCCGATGCTGATATTACGGGAAAGGAGGCCCTGGATTTCATTGAGGAGGCCGAATTTATAAAAGTGTTTGAATGGGAAGGCAGATGGAAAAAGAACGACGGTTCAAACACCGCCCTGGACGGAGGCAAGGTTTCGGCGGAGGATGAAAGCAGGTTTGTCAATACCACCTCCGTAACGGAAGGCATGAATATTGTGTTCAATTCCTGGGGTTACCAGGTGTTCTTAAGCCCCGACTGGAGCAAGTTTAAGAAGCCATGCTTCAGGGTTTATTTTGAGGACGACAGAGCGGATGTCACAGGCGCGTTGACAATTGCATACTGCGACGCTCCGAACGGCTCATGGAACGGAACAACCACCTATGAATATTCCAGCGGATACATCAATGAGTATGTGCCCATAGATATCGGGCAGCTTGAGAAGCATAACGTGCTGATGATTACATTCGGAAATTCTCCGGTTGTAACAAGAATTGAGCTTTATGACAGCGCGAACTGAATTCCGCACATAAAAACTCCCTCTTAAGCGGTTGGGAAAAATAATGCCGTCGCTTAAGAGGGATTATTTTATTTATAATCTATCCTGGCGTTTGCCGATACCGGAACAATCCTGTGCAGCGGTTTCCATACAATTACGGCGATTGAAAAGTCCAGCAGGCTGTGCAGGACGGTTCCGACTCCAACCATAAGGATGACCGAAATTAAAAATCCTTTTTCATAGAAGCTTATGGGCATGCCGTTTATCCAGTAAAAATAAGTGACGATTGCCACTTCTGCCGCTGCATGGATGAAAGAGATAATTACGGCAAACAGCGAAGTGCTTTTTACCGAATGCAAAAGCTGACGGTTCTTCTTAAGCATAAGTGCCCCGGTCAGCGCAAATATAAAGTGAGTCAGTGCCCTTAGTACGATAACCAACGGGAAACCGGCTATGAAGAAACCGATGGATGATACTATCGATACAAATGCAGCCACTGCAGGAGAAATAAACATGGCAATTATAACGGGCACATGGCTTGCCAGCGTATATGATGCCGGTTCAACCCTTATGCTTGGGAAATACATCGGTATCAGTATTCCAAGCGCGCAAAGCAATGCGGAGATTGTCATGATCTTTACCTTGTTTGTGGATGTCATACTTATCACCTTTTTCATTTTGTCGGCAGCCAGCTGTCATGATAGCTGTCTTGTCAGCTGAATTATAAGTGATAAACATCCCGATGTCAAATTAAATTTTTTATGGCATGAAAACCGGTATGTATCCGGCACGGGTACCGGGATACATACCGGGAAAAGAACAGTACCGAATAGAATATGTAAAATTATACCCAGCCGCGAAGCTTGACCGCTTCGGCCACACGGTTAATGGATATGACATATGCGGCATCACGCATGTAAAGGTTCTTTTCCATGGCCAGGCGGTGAACACTGTGGAATGCGGCTGTCATCTTCTGGTCAAGCTTTTCGAGAACCTCTTCCTTGGACCAGAAATAATTCATATTGCACTGAACCTGTTCGAAGTAACTGCAGGTGACCCCTCCAGCGTTGCAGAGGAAATCGGGTATCAGGTATATTCCTCTTTCCTTAATCAGCTCGTCACTGTCGGGAGTGGTGGGGCCGTTGGCGCCTTCGCATATAACCTTGACCTGACTGCTGATCCTTGCGAACTTTTCAGGTGTAATTTGATTCTCAAGAGCGCAGGGCAGGAGGATGTCAACATCCTGTGAAATCCAGGCATCCCCGTCAAGCAGCTCACAACCGAGGCTTAAAGCCTTTTCTTTGTCTATGGTGCCATATTTATCCTTGATGCCGGCCATCTGCTCAATGTCAAGGCCGTCGGCCTTGCGGTATGTATATGGCTTCTTGTCAATGTCATCCCAACATGAAATGGCAATTATTTTACCGCCCATTTTCGTATAAAGCCTTGCGGCATATTCGGCCACATTGCCGAAGCCCTGGAGGCTGGCGGTTGTGGAAGCGATATCTATGTTCAGTTCCTTAAGTGCTTCCCTTAAAGTATAGACAACACCGTAACCGGTTGCCTCGGTTCTGCCGAGAGAACCGCCCATTCCTACAGGTTTTCCTGTGATAACACCGGGATAATGGCCGCCCGTAAGGGTTTCGTATTCGTCCATCATCCAGAGCATATGCTGCCCGTTTGTCATGACATCGGGAGCGGGAACATCGATGTTTGGCCCCATGTTTTTATAAAGCTGCCTGATGTATCCGCGGCACAGCCTTTCCTGTTCTCCCATGGACATGGTATGGGGATCGCATATAACGCCGCCCTTTCCGCCGCCTAAAGGTATGTCTACCACTGCGCATTTCCATGTCATCCACATGGCAAGAGCGCGAATCGTATCTACCGTCTCCTGGGGATGGAAGCGGATGCCGCCCTTTGCGGGGCCGCGGGCATCATTGTGCTGGATCCGGTAACCGTTAAAAACCTTGGTTGTCCCGTCGTCCATCTTAACAGGAATGGTAAAATGGAACTCCCTGCTCGGCTGCCTGAGAAGCTCGCGGACCGATTTATCGAGTCCAATCTTGTCCGCTACGTTGTCAAATTGTTTTTGCGCCGTTTCGTAGGGGTTGTAAGAAGTGTGACCCATATTATCCCTCTTTTCATTTATTTTTTATCAATGCTTTGCCGTGTTAAAGTATTGAAACCCGTATCACTAATTGTATACTTTATAGTAGGATATTGTCAATATTTATGCAATCAAATCCAGGAAAATTTTATTATGCGGTCTTATACATGCCGCCTATAACAAAAACAGGACACTTGTTAAATCCCGAAAACACTTATATAATATAAGCTGCAGCCGGTAACCGGCGGTGATGATGTTATAAATAAGGATGCATACAGGGATTGCTATGAGAATAATCAACAAACACTTTAATATAAAGCAGATTGCAGATTCCGGCCAGTGCTTCCGGATGAATCCCGTAACTGAAAAAAGGTATGGGCTGACTGCATTTGGCCGATACATAGAGCTGGAACAGGTTGAGGAAGACATAGTTGAAATATATTGCGGCGAGGATGATTACAGGCGGATTTGGAAGGATTATTTTGACCTGGATTATGATTACGGCCTTATAGTGGACAGGCTGTGCGGCGGTTCCGATGAGTTTTTGAAGGCAGCGGCAGCCTATGGAAGCGGAATTAGAATATTGAGGCAGGACCCGTTTGAAACACTGATAAGCTTTATAATCTCCCAGAATAAAAACATACCGGCCATTAAAGCCTGTATAGAAAGGATTTGCAGGGCATATGGGGAGCAGAAGAAGGACGACGCAAGCGGCAAGGTATATTATACCTTCCCGTCCTGCGAAAGGCTTGCCGGGGCAAGGCTGGAAGACCTGCGGGCCATGAAGCTTGGTTACCGCGACGAGTATGTAATTGCCGCATCCCGTGCCGTGGCCGCGGGAGATATCGATCTGGACAAACTTAAAGCCGGCAGCCATGAGGAAGCGGTTAAGGAACTCAAAAAAATAAAAGGCATAGGCAGCAAGGTGGCTAACTGTATATCTCTTTTCGGACTGCATCATATAGACGCGTTTCCGGTTGATGTATGGGTAAAAAGAGTCCTGTCCGAATATTACAGGGACGGATTTGATGCAGGCATATACGGAGGATATGCCGGAATAGTGCAGCAGTATATGTTTTACTATATAAGGCACATTCACGGAAGGCAAACATAAATACAAGGGCAGTTAAAAAATGTCTTTGCAATAAAATTTTTTATGTTATAATAAGGTAAGTATTTATTGTTAATAACACAAAAATATGGAAAGGGATGGTTTTTTTATGGCATTGGTAACAACAAAAGAAATGTTCCGGAAAGCATATGAGGGCGGATATGCAATCGGAGCATTCAACGTGAACAACATGGAGATTATTCAGGCGATAACGGAAGCCGCAAACGAAGAGAAATCACCTCTAATACTTCAGGTTTCCGCTGGCGCGAGAAAATACGCCAAGCATAATTATCTTGTCAAGCTGGTTGAAGCAGCCGTTATGGAAACTGATATTCCCATAGCGCTTCACCTGGATCATGGTGAGGATTTCGAGATTTGCAAGGCATGTATTGACGGAGGATTCACCTCTGTTATGATAGACGGTTCAAAGCACAGCTTTGAGGATAATATTGCGTTAACCAAGAAGGTTGTTGAATATGCACATGAAAGAGGAGTAGTTGTAGAAGGTGAGCTGGGACGCTTGGCAGGTATCGAGGACGACGTGAATGTCAGCGAAGAAGATGCCATGTTCACAAGACCCGATGAGGTTGAGGAGTTTGTGTCCCGTACCGGAGTTGACTCCCTGGCAATAGCGATTGGTACGAGCCATGGCGCTTATAAGTTCAAACCCGGCCAGAAACCGAGGCTTCGTTTTGACATCCTTGAGGAAATCGGAAGAAGGCTTCCTAACTTTCCTATCGTACTGCACGGCGCTTCATCCGTATCCCAGGAATATGTCAAGATAATCAACGAAAACGGCGGAAAACTGGACGATGCAATAGGAATCCCCGAGGATATGCTCAGAAAGGCAGCCAGCATGGCCGTGTGCAAGATTAATATCGACTCCGACTTAAGACTTGCATTCACCGCAGGCATCAGGGAGTACATGGCCAACAATCCAAGCCACTTCGATCCGAGACAGTACCTGACCGTTGCCAGAAGCAACGTAAAAGCCCTGGTAAGACATAAACTCATAAACGTACTCGGAAGCGCAGGCAAGGCACAGTAAAAAAACAAGCAATGAATATTATAAATGTCCTCATACACAGATATGACTAAATAACGACATGATAAAACACCCCTTATACGGACACAAATCCGGATAAGGGGTGTATGTTTTATTGCGCTTGACCAAACTACTCCTGCTTTATCAAATCCTCGAATGCCAGCGGGTGAAGAGGCTTTGAGAATACATAGCCCTGCACGATGTCGCATTTCATTTCCTTGAGTAATTCAAGCTGTTCCCTGGTTTCCACTCCTTCCGCCACAACCCTGATATTCAGGCTGTGAGCCAGTGAAATGATGGATTTTGCGATAAACGCGTCCTTCTCATTCGAGCAGATGTTTTCTATGAAGGACTTATCTATTTTCAAAGTATTTATGGGCAGATTGGTCAGGTAATTCAATGACGAATACCCTGTTCCGAAATCATCTAGAGATATCTTGACGCCAAGCTTCTGAAGACCGTTCAAAAGCTCGGCCGCGTCAACTATGGATGACACCAGGGTGCTTTCCGTAAGCTCCAGCACAAGATATTCCGGAGGAAGTCCCGTTTCTTTTAATATCTCCGATAGCAAATCAAAAAATCCCGGGCGGTTTATCTGGACGGAAGATATGTTGACAGAAACATACTTGGGCGGAATGCCGCTGTCAATCAGTTTCTTGTTAAAAGAGCATGCCTCCCGGATAAGCCACTTGCTGAGTTCGACAATGAAGCCGCTTTCTTCAGCGATGGGAATGAACTCATAGGGCTCGATAAAGCCCAATTGGTCGCAGTGAATTCTCATCAGCGCCTCAAAGCCAATGATTGTATTGGTTGCGATTTCATACAGCGGTTGATACTGCAGGTAAATGTGATTGTCATCAATGGCGTTTCTAAGGACGTCAACAATATGCGTATTGCGGTTAAGCTCGTCCTCCATCTTTGAATCAAACAATGTATATTTGTTTTTGCCGGTATCTTTTGATTTATACATGGCTATATCGGCATTCTTTATAAGGGCATTAGGTGTAAGCCCGTTGTCGGGATAAATGGCGATTCCGATGCTTGTGGTCAGGTATATATACTCACCGCCCACTTCTATCGGCTCCATGAAACGGTCAATAATTCTCGAAGCAAACTCCTTGGCTTCTTCCTTGGAGGATATGTTTTCTTTATATATCAGGAATTCGTCTCCGCCGGCCCTTGCCAGCATTTCATTTTCCGTTATCTCCGTAAGTATTCTGGCGGTATGTACTAGCAGCGCGTCACCGTATTCATGGCCAAGGGTGTCGTTTACGGTCTTGAAATTATCCAGATCAATAAAAAACACGGCGTGAGATTTATTTGAACCGTCAGAGGAAATCAATGAGGAATTGACATGATCAAGAAAAGCGAGCTTGTTTGGAAGACTCGTCAAGGTATCATGGTATGCCAGGTATTCTATATGGTCATAATTGCTTCGAAGCTGCTCCTCATTTGCAAGAAGCTCTTCGTGCATGGCTTCCAGGTCTTCATAGTTGGTTCGTATTATATGAAGCATCTTATTGAAATTCTTTGACAGCTCACCCAGTTCGTTTTTGCTTTTTATATTGGACTGTACGGACAGGTTGCCGTCGGATGCCGTTCTCATGGCGTCCCGAAGCTGTATGATCGGTTCGGTATATTTCCTTGACCATATATTAGCGAATATTACTATGAATACTACCAATACGGAACATGTGACAAGCAGCAATACAAGTATTAATATGGTTGTGGACCGGATTTCCGACGTGTCCTGTTTAATCAGGAGAACCCAGTCCAGCTCGGGGATGACGCTGTAGCAGTATACCTGGTTGTTGTCGCCATGGTAATGCTCGTACGCTCCGCTTGCAGGTATAAGGCCTTGATTATATTCATTAACGATTTCTCTTAATCCCATTGAACCGATTTTAATGCCAATCAGGGATTTGTCGGGGTGGTAAAGGATATATCCCTGGTGGTTCAGCAGTACGGCGTGACCGGTATCTCCAAAGGTTATGGCGCCAAGAAACCCGTCGAAAAAAGCAAGGTCCAATACACTGACAATATAACCTATGGGATCTCCGTCACCGGAAGAATCCAATATGGGATAACCGACCTCTATGCAGCCGTCCTTAAATCCGCTTACACCAACGGCGGGCTTTTTTGTCGCATAAAGATAAGACAGGGTAAGATTAAGCATCCCGTCATTTATCATATACTCTTCATCAGACCCGGCAATTGGCTGCCTGTCCCTATTATATAAAGTAATCGCCCTGCAGTAACTGTTTAATTCCTTTCTTTCCGTCAGCAGCTTGTCTACGCTTTTTACCAGGTAAGAATCGCTGTTTCCGTTAACTAGAGATAATAAGCTTTTATCATTGGCAAGCATGTTTATCTCGGTCTTATGGGTTTCAATCATTGCCTCAAGTCCAGATCGGTTAAGCTCGGCTGTCTTTATCAGATAATTTTTTTGAATCTGCAACAGTCTGTCGGACATTATGCAGTGAGCTATGAGTGAAACAATCACGACAGGAATTATTGAAGTTACTATCATAATAATGCGCAGAGATTTCTTAATGGACATTTAAAAACCCCCGACTACCTGAATAGATTTTTCGTTAGTACATATCATATCTATTTTAGCAATTTTATTATGGTAAAGCAATAATTTTCTAGGCCGCGGGAACGGGCCGGCGGCAGGTTTTATCCCTTAACGGGCAAGAAAAAGGGGATATGGATTTTGTTGTTGAAAAAAATGCCTGTTCAATGTATACTTGTGATGTTATATATGGCAATCAGGGAAATAATATACCTATAACAGCGTATCTTCCGATACAGCATATAGGATTGGATATTTGGGAAGTTGGAATCATGTACGCATTAATCAGCCAGGATAACAATGCAAAAAGCGGAGAATTCAGGACCGTTCACGGAACCATACAGACACCGGTATTTATGAATGTGGGAACCGCCGCAGCCATAAAGGGAGCGGTATCAACCGCCGACCTTAAGGAAATCGGAACCCAGGTACAGCTTTCAAATACCTATCATCTTCACGTAAGGCCGGGAGACGAGGTAATAAAAAAGCTGGGCGGCCTTCATAAATTCATGGTGTGGGACAGGCCGATTCTGACCGATTCAGGAGGATTCCAGGTATTCTCCCTGGCAAAGCTAAGGAAGATCCGGGAAGAAGGAGTATACTTCAACTCCCATGTTGACGGCAGAAAAATATTCATGGGTCCCGAAGAAAGCATGAGGATACAGTCCAACCTTGCGTCCACCATAGCCATGGCATTCGACGAATGCCCCCCATATCCTTCGGACAGGACGTATATGCAGGAGTCCGTGGACAGGACCACCAGGTGGCTCCTCCGCTGTAAAAAGGAGTTGGACAGGCTTAATTCCCTTCCGGACACCATCAACAGGCACCAGATGCTGTTCGGGATAAACCAGGGAGGGACCTACAAGGACATCAGGATTGAGCATGCGAAGGTTATATCGGATATGAACCTGGACGGATATGCAATAGGTGGTCTTGCGGTCGGAGAGAGCCATGAGCAGATGTATTATATTCTGGAAGAAACGGTACCGTACTTGCCTGTCGACAAGCCTGTATACCTCATGGGGGTCGGAACTCCGGCAAACATCCTTGAAGCTGTCGACAGGGGAGTGGATTTCTTTGATTGTGTTTATCCGACCCGCAATGGAAGGCACGGACATGCTTACACCGGTTATGGCAGAATGAATTTGCTTAACGCAAAGTACGAGCTTGATGACCGGCCTATTGAGGAAGGGTGCATGTGTCCGACCTGCAGGACCTACAGCCGGGCGTATATAAGGCATCTGCTGAAGGCCAGGGAAATGCTTGGCATGCGGCTTGTGGTGCTTCACAACCTTTATTACTATAATCACCTGATGGAAGAGATAAGGGATGCCATACGAGGCAAACGGTATAAGCAGTTTAAAAAGAAGATGCTGGATAACCTTAATCAGTATAATGACGATTAATCATGTGAATTAATTAAATAACCGTAGGAGGTAAGAAAATGCTTGATTTTTTATTTTTAGCCAGGGAAACGGCTGATACGCCGGCAAATGCAGGCGGCTGGCTGCTGCTTCTAGGTCAGCTTGCAGTTTTAGGATTGATATTCTATTTCCTGTTGATTCGTCCTCAGAAGAAACAGCAAAAGCAAATGCAGGCAATGCTTTCGACTCTTGAGAAGGGAGACAGTGTATTGACCAGCAGCGGTTTTTATGGAGTTGTTATTGATGTTATGGAGGATATAGTTATCGTGGAATTCGGCAACAACAAAAACTGCAGAATACCCATGAAAAAGACAGCAATAACAGAAGTAGAAAAGGCAAACAAGGAATCATAAATCCTGGCATTCATTTTAAGGAAGGATATAACAGGATGGAGGGGATACCCCCATCACCCTGTTATATCCTTTTCTAAATTGTTATCTGATATATATTATTAATTCTTTTGCTTTTATAATGACAATTTATGTTTTTATGCTTTTGATGTCCGGTATTATTTGCTTTGAATAACCGTTACCTTGGCGCAAGAATTACCGGCTGCAGCTGCTTGCCTTCAAGGGCTTGCTCTATTGCAGGTATCATGAGCTCGAAGTGTGCAGTCATCGAGTAAGGCTTGCCCTTGTAATTATCCTGTCCGAAGGGGACGAAATATATGTTTCTCATGGTCATCAGAAGACCGATATTTTTAAGGTTGTTGCTTAAGGCATCATTGGTCGAGACCGCCAAAACCACGGGCTTTCCGTTGCGCAGCAGCCCCTTTGCCGCCATGAGCACAGGAGTGTCGGTTATCGCATTGGCAAGCTTTGCAAGGGTGTTTCCGGAGCAGGGTGCAATAACTAGAATATCGAGAATATTATTAGGACCCAGTTTTTCGGCCTCGGTGATTGTGAGTATCGGTTCCCTGCCGGTTATGGCCCTGGCCTTGGCCAGAATGTCCCCGGCCTTGCCGAATCTTGTATCGGTCTTGCCGGCATTTTCCGAAAAAACCGTATATACATTGGCTTTCCTGCCCACAAGCTCCTCAATCTGCAAAAACACCCTGTCAAATGTACAGAACGAACCGGTGAGGGCAACACCTATATTCTTACCTTCTATATTCATTCAACCACTTCTTTCTTTAATCAAAGCTTCAATTTCAGCAACCAGGATATCCGCCGAGGCTTTTGGGGCAACCTTTCCAGGGATGCCCAGGCATAGTTTTGCATTAATTCCATGATTTAAAGCGTATTCATAATCGACTCCGCCGGGAGCCGAGGCAATGTCTATAATAACCACGTTGTCGGAAACCAGCTTTAGGTGTTCCTGGTCCATTATAAGCGCGGGAATGGTGTTGAAAATATAATGACAGCCTGGGAGAATGGATTTAATGTCCATGAGCCTTACAACGGCATGACCTGCGGCACTGGCATATGCCAGGGCATTGTCATCCCTGTCCGCAACGATGGTAACGGCACTCAATCCCCTGAGCTTATCCGCAATTACCCTTCCGCAGCGCCCATAGCCAAGTATCAGGCAATTGCTGTGATGCAGGTTTATATCGCTGTTTTTTATTGCCTCCATGATTGCGCCTTCTGCCGTAGCTATGGCGTTCATGACAGCTATACGGTCGTTTTTCATAAGGTCGCAGCAAAAAGCGCCCTTGCTTTTGCAGGCGGCTTCAATGACCGGAGGGATCATTCCGCCGACAATTATGTGATTATTGTTCAATAAGCCGGCAATAATGCTTTCCGAGCTGCAAAAAGTGCCGTCCGAAACGGTTACCAGGTCCTTGGTAAGAGGAATTGGACTTATGATAATCCGGCAGGTTTTCATAAGTTCATCCAATCCGCAGGCTTCGGTATGATTTCTATGCTCAATACGGTTCAGAAGCCTGAAGCTGCATACATGGTAGTTCTTATCAAGCAGGGACAATGCCATATAGACATATCGTTTGTCACCGCCAAAGATCCCGATTTTATCATCATATGTCACCCGGCAGCCCTCCTTATGTCTTATGTGACATTATATGATTCCGCAAAGAAAATGTTCTATCGGGTACAAAGAGAAATCAGGAACCGGGTGGAAACCATGATTATACGATATTGTAAATATATGAAAGGTTGAGCGGATACTTGACAATGGGTATCATATGTGATATTTTATTTTACAGGCATACATAAAGGCGGGACCCCAATATGTATGTCGAAAAAAGACGAAATATTGGTTTGTTTTCTGGATATACATGAGGCACCAGGTCGTCAGTATTGACGACTTTTTTAGTATTGCTTCAATACGCTTTAGCACGTTGAAGCGATATAACTGTAAATGGGCTTAGTATTACACAGTATTTCTTACAAGTTCAAAAGAGGGTTTTTTCAAAAGGTGAAAGATCCGAATTATAACAATTGTTTATAATGAAATCTTTTACCTATTTTAATTAAATTATATAGATTGCCTGAACTATCCGAAAACAACGGCAATATCAAGCGGTTCAGAATTTTAGCTGGCGCTACAAATCAAAACCTGTGCTGCAAATCTTACGGCATACATGAAAACTATGCAGCAAAGCCCCGCAAAAGGTAAATTTTATAAGTGGATATATTTATTTTTTAAATATATAATTATTTAAAAGAAAGAAGGAGGAAAAGAGTTATGCGCTTAAAACAGCTGAAAAGCATGCTTGCGTTGCTGTTAATATTCATAATGGTATTTTCAGCAGTAGGCTGCTCAAAGAAAGCTTCAAAAGATTCCGACCCCGACACTGCGCCTACATCAGCTCCTACACAGGGTGCTGAAGATGACGGTGGAGACGGCGGTCAGCAAAAGGAAGTTCTACCGGATGTTCCCGCCAACAGGTATGACGCTACCGTCACACCAAGGACGGGAAACAACGCAACAATGCCGCTTGTATTAAGTATCGGAACACTGGACGGCAAGTTCAGCCCGTTCTTCTACACATCGGGATATGATGGGGATGTAGTTGGACTGGTATCAATCGGCCTGCTTCACTACAACAAGGATGGCGAGCCTGAAGCAGGTATTGATGTACCCAGCTTTGCTTATGACTACACCCAGGAAGTGGCTCCCGACAAGTCAACAACCACATATACATTCATACTTAAGAACGGAATAACATTCAGTGACGGACATCCCGTTTCTGCCGATGACGTTCTGTTCTCAATGTATGTATTAAGCGATCCGATGTATGACGGTTCTTCCACATTCTATACCATGAAGATACAGGGATTGAGCGAGTACCGTCTGCAGACTAGTGCCGATGTACTTAAGGCTGTTGATGCCATTATCGCGGCGGGCATTACCACCGGCGACGACGGTTCGATGGTAATCAACCCTGCTGACGGTGTAACAATGGAACAGCAGGAGAAGTTCTGGAGCTATCTTGATGAAGCCGGAGCTAAGTTCGCTCAGGAAATCATTGATTATGTCAATGCAAAATATCCTAGCTATATTTCAAGTTACTTTGCACCGTACACCCCTGACCAGGTATCTGCAGATCCCGATTTGCAGGCCGCATTCGGTATGGTTATGTGGGGATTTGGCGAGCTTGATGAAGAAGGCAATTTCATAGACAGTCTTGGCAATAAGTACAATCTGGCAACAGATACTGTTGACGCAAATATTTACTGGCAGAACATTCTTGCCAACTATGGATATGACCTGTCAGATTCCGGTATCAACTATGAAAAAGCCGGTGATTTGACAATTCAGGATTATATAAGAGACATTTATATCTCCAAGGAAGGCCAGGTTGCCGGTGGAGTTAAGAGCATAAGCGGCATCACATCCGGCAAGGTTGTATGTGATGACGGCGTTGAAAGGGAATATATCAAGGTTGTTCTTGATGGCGTAGATCCTACAGCCATATTCAAGCTTGGCGTTACCGTAGCACCTCGTCATTATTACACCGATGGATACACAGGAACGCTTAATGATTTTGGTGTAGAAACAGGCAAGAGAGAATTTATTGAATTCTTAAAGACCAAGAATGACAGGCCTGTTGGAGCCGGTCCCTATGTATTCCAGGAATGGAAGGACAATGTTGTTACATTTACCGCTAATGACAGCTTCATGCTTGGCTCACCGAAGATTATGACAGTTCGTTACCAGGAAATCGCACTTGGTGCGGAGTTGGATGCAGTACTTACCGGTACAGTTCATTATTCCGATCCTTCCGCTTCAATGCAGGTTATCAATGATATTACCGCAGGACAGGGCGATTATGCTAAGCTGGCATATATCCTTGTCGACAATGATGGTTACGGATATATCGGAATCCAGGCTCAGGCAGTACCTGAATTCGAAGTAAGAAGAGCGCTTGCCCATGCGATGAACGTACAGCTGGCAGTTGACAACTATTATCAGGAACTGGCAAATGTAAACTATAGAACAATGTCCAAGGTAGTGTGGGCATATCCTGACAATCCGGAAAACCTGTTCCCTTATGACGGAACCGGTGAAACCTCCAAGGCATTGTTCCTGCAGGCAGGTTACAAGTATGATGAGGCGGCAAACATAATGTACTATCCTGACAATCATCCGAAGGCCGGTCAGCAGGTAACCTTCAAGTTTACAATTCCTTCAGAGGCCAAGGACCATCCGGCTGGATCAATCTTCATTGATGCTCAGGCCGTACTGGCCAAGATCGGTGTTAAGGTAGATATTGAAATTGACCAGAACCTCCTGAGCAAGCTGAATACGTCATATGAGTCAGGTATCCAGGTTTGGGCTGCAGCTTGGGGCAGCGGCGGTGTTGATCCTGACATGTTCCAGATTTGGTATTCGGACCCGAAGGTAAACCAGGGCTCATCATCTACAGGACTTTACTGGCTGTATGAGAACGGCTCCGATGAAGAAAAGGCAATGCTGAGAGAGCTGAACGAGCTGATTATAGCCGGACGTTCAACAATTGACAATGAAGAGAGAAAGGCCATCTACAAGAGAGCACTTGAGCTTTCAACCGGTCTGGCTGTTGAAATTCCGACATATCAGAGAAAGAATATGTTCGTATATAATAAGGAAGTTATAAAGTCTGACACGCTCTTCAGCGGTGATGATGTAACACCGTTCCAGTCTCCTTTATCATATATATGGAATGTTGAGTTGAACTAAGTATTATTCTGAAAAACTAATAATAAAGGGTACAAGGCTTAGCAATAAGCCTTGTACCACTTCTTAATGGATAGAGGTCAATTATGTGGAAATATTTAGCGAAGAGATTGGCATTGGGAGTATTAATATTGTTTGGCGTTTCAATCCTGATATACATGCTTACCATGCTTATGCCAGCAGACTACATTGACAATCAGACGGCGGCTGCGCTGCAAAGCGGTGCCATGACCAAGGAGGATGTACAGCACCTAAAGGAACTCTATGGTTTGGCCGATAAAAGCTTTACAGGCATACTTAAAAGTTATGCAAAGTGGCTGAGTAATGTCATGAAAGGCAACCTGGGACGTTCCTTTGTGTATGGCAGGCCTGTAACAGAGGTTTTGTCCGATTATATCTGGATATCCTTCCTAATCGCCTTTATATCATACATTCTTGAAATCATAATCGGTATACCTATGGGAATCAAGGCTGCAGTAAATCAATACAGTCCATATGACTATACTGTGTCGGTTTTTGCAATGATGGGCGCGTCATTGCCGTCCTTTTTCCTGTCAGCATTGCTTATGAATGTTTTTGCAATCAGGTTGGGTATATTTCCGCTACAGGGGTTAACTACAGCCACCAAGATTTTCGGCCCGAATGACCATTTGCAAATTTTCCTGGACAAGGCATGGCATTTGGTACTGCCCATTACGGTGCTTACGCTCCTGGGAGTGGGAGGTACGATGAAGTTTACAAGAACAAACATGCTGGAAGTACTGAACTCGGATTATATCAGGACGGCGCGTGCCAAGGGGTTGTCTGAAAAGACCGTAACATATAAGCATGCGTTCAGAAATACCATGATCCCGCTGGTTACATCATTGTCAGGCATGCTTCCCGGCCTGTTTGGCGGTGCCATGATTACCGAGACCGTATTTGCCATACCGGGAATCGGCTATATGGCATTGAGGGCAACCCAGCAGGGAGATATCCCATTTGTCATGGGATACAATATGTTCCTTGCCATTCTGACGGTATCGGGCATGTTAATATCTGATATAATGTACATGGTGGTTGACCCCCGTGTCAAACTGTCATAAGGGGGGTGGATTTGATGGCGATGAATAATGAGAATGAAAAGAAGTTGAATTATACTGATATTGATGAGCATATGGAATCAGAAGCAGAACAGCATTTTAAAGTAATATCCCCGGGACGCATGGTGGCTAAAAGGTTCTTCAAGAGCAAGCTTTCCATTGCGGGTCTTGTTATGATTATATTTGTATTTTTATTTTCGTTTGTCGGCCCCTTGATTGTTGATGTCACTTGGGGATATAAGGAAACCCAAGTGTTCAAAATCGAAAGGGTAGCGGATATGATTACCACCGCCGAATTTGCCGGACCCGATGGTAAAACATACAGTTATTATGATAAATCCCAGACGGTGCTTCTTTTTAAGGCGCCGCCTTCAGCAAGCCATTGGCTTGGTACGGATACATCCGGTTTTGATATATTTACCCGCCTGATGTATGGCGGACGAATATCACTGACAATATCATTTATTGTTATTTTCATTGAAACTTTCCTTGGAATAATTCTGGGCGGACTGGCCGGTTATTACGGTAAATGGGTTGACCAGGTCATCATGAGAATTGTCGATATTTTCAACTGTCTGCCCGGTTTACCTATATTGTTGATATTATCAGCAACTATTTCTTCTATAGAGAGTATAAAAGCGGAACACAGAATTTACTATCTGATGGCATTTATGACCCTTATGGGATGGACAGGAGCCGCGCGTATTGTCAGAGGACAGATTCTTATGCTTAGAGAGCAGGAATACATGATGGCGGCAGAGACAACCGGTATATCCGCTTTCAACAGGATATTCAAGCATCTTATACCGAATACTATGCCTCAGCTTATTGTAAGCGCAACCTTGGGTTTGGGCGGTGTTATCCTTTACGAGTCAACACTATCATACCTTGGGCTTGGTGTTCCGTTCCCGAGGGCGGCATGGGGCTCCATGATAGCTCTTGCGGATCCGTCCAAGGGTCAGGAAATACTGGCGTATTATCCGAATATGTGGGTGCCGGCAGGTATCCTCATCGTAGTTACAGTTTTGGGCTTCAGCTTTATTGGTGACGGCCTTAGGGACGCATTTGACCCTAGAATGAAAAGGTAGGTGACACCATGAGTTTTTTAAATAATGATAAAAATGCGGAAGGCGTTGACAGCAGCGTTTACCTGACACTAAGGGAAGAAAGAAGAATAAGCAGGGAAAACGCCAAGATAATAAAGAAATATGAACGGGAAAAGAACAAGAAAAAAGTTGACGAGAAGGAATACCTCACGGAAATGAGGGATCCTTCCAACGTTGTCGAGATTGAAAACCTTCATACGTACTTTTATACGGATGTGGGTGTTGTAAAATCGGTAAATGGTGTCAGCTTTGATATTCCCCAGGGGAAAATCGTTGGAGTTGTAGGAGAATCCGGATGCGGCAAGTCGGTTACAAGCTTGTCCATTATGCAGCTGGTTCCGGGGCCTACAGGGCAGATTGTCGAAGGCAGCATCCGCTATAAGGCCAGTGACGGCAAATGCTATGAAATCACAAAGATGCCAAGGGACAGGATGCTTAAGATTCGCGGCAAGGATATCGCAATGATATTCCAGGAGCCGATGACCAGTTTAAATCCCGTTTTCAAGATAGGTTATCAGATGGACGAGGTCGTGCTGCTGCATGAAGAGGAATCCACACCTGAATCAGCAAAGAAAAAATCCATAGAGATGCTGAAGCAGGTAGGTATAGCCGATCCCGAGAAGGTTTATGCCAGCTATCCGCATGAGCTCTCCGGCGGCATGCGACAAAGAGTCATGATAGCCATGGCCCTTATATGCAACCCGAGGCTTATTATAGCCGATGAGCCTACAACAGCATTGGATGTTACAATACAAGCCCAGATTTTGGAGCTCCTACGTGAGATCAAGGAAAAGATTAACGGCAGCATTATGCTGATTACCCATGACCTTGGAGTAATCGCAGAGATGGCGGATATTGTTGTTGTCATGTATGCAGGCAGAATTATCGAGCAAGGTACTGTAAAAGAAATATTCCACAGCCCCAAGCATCCTTATACCATAGGGCTTATGAAGTCAAGGCCTGGAAGGCATATTAAGGAAGGCGAAAAGCTGTACAGTATCAAGGGACAAGTACCTAACCCGATAAACATGCCGGATTATTGCTATTTTTATAATAGATGCGATAAAGCCATGCGCGTATGTTCGCAGGGCTATCCTGATTTGATTAAGTTTTCACCGACTCATTATGCGGCATGCTATCTGTACAATGAGGACGGCAGTGAAAAAAGTGCTGAAGAAAAGGAGAGGAGGTAGTCAGTACTGGCGAGTGATATGAAAGACAACATTAAGAATGATGATTATATATTAATAGTTAAAAACCTGAAAAAATACTACCCGATCTCCAAGTTTGCCCTAGGAAAAAGCAAGGCCTATGTTAAGGCTGTTGATGACGTGTCCTTCAGTATAAAACGGGGAACAACCATGGGTCTTGTCGGAGAATCAGGTTGTGGAAAAACCACCGTCGGGCGTACGATATTACGGCTTCATGAAGTAACCAACGGACAGGTTATATTCGACGGAAAGGACCTTTCGCAGGTTTCGCCCAGGGAACTTAGGAAAATGCGTCCGCAGATGCAGATGATTTTCCAGGATCCGTATTCGAGCTTGTCCCCGCGCATGCCTGTTGGCGAGATAATCGGCGAAGCTGTAAAACAGCATAAGATCGTACCCAAGGAGCAGTACAGGTCGTACATTTTAAAGGTTATGAGGGATTGCGGCCTGCAGCCCCAGTATTACTACAGGTATCCGCATGAATTTTCAGGAGGGCAAAGGCAAAGAATAAGTATTGCCAGGGCGGTTGCGCTAAACCCGAAGTTTATAATCTGTGACGAGCCTTTGAGCGCGCTGGATGTGTCCATCCAGGCGCAGATCATAAATCTTATGAAGGATCTGCAGGAGCGGTACGGGTATACGTATCTGTTTATTTCACATGACCTGTCGGTTGTTGAATATATATCAGATTCAATCGGAGTAATGTATTTGGGAAGCATGATTGAGATAGGCGACAAGAAGCGCATTTTCTCGAATCCCATGCATCCGTATACAAAGGCGCTGTTGTCGGCCGTACCGGTGTCGGATCCCGATGTGAAGATGAACAGGATAATACTGAAGGGAGATATTCCGAGCCCGGTTAATCCTCCTTCGGGATGCAAATTCCGTACGAGATGTCCATATGCGATGCCGATATGTGCCGAGAAGGCTCCGGTATTAAAAGAGTATGAGGAAGATCACAGGGTGGCATGTCATTTATACAGTCAGGAGTAAGGATAGGATGATGTTATGAAGAAAAATAAGAAAAAAGACGACAGTATGATAGATGACGGACGAGTAATAGCCAATATGAATATTGACGGGATGCCCCGGTCCATCATCCGCAGGTCCGCTTTTGACGAGTTTGGAAAGCCCAGGGAAGAGAAAGAAAAGGTGGTGCTTACAAAGAAGGAACGCAGGGATATCTTCCTTGGTGTAATAACTTCTTATATACTGTTTGGAATTATCGTATTTGGTGCATTTGCATTGCTCATACTGTTTTGCCTTAATGTTTGGTTTAAATAAAATCCGGTCATAAGTGTGCCAGGTAGGAGGAAAACATGAAATGATTAGAAATAGAAAAATACTCCGCATATCGCTTATCTGCATAGTTCTTGCTTCGGTCATGTTCCTGAGCTCCTGCAGCTCAAAGGATAAGACGATAAATCCAAGTGAGTGGGGTTATGATTGCGTTGTAATTTACAATGCCCTGGGCGGAGTGATAAACTCACGCGAAATTCGTGAAACTTACTATATGAAGAACTCATATCTTTTTGAGCCTTCAGGGTCAACCAACATGCTGATAAAGCCCGTAAAGGACGGATATTTACTGGCAGGATGGTATACCGCCAAAGAGGATATACTTGATGATGAAGGGAATGTGATAGGTTATTCCTTCAAGGCTGAGGACAGATGGGATTTTGACGAGGACAGGGTACAGGAAGATATGACCCTGTACGCAAGATGGGTTCCCCAGGGAAAGATCGAGTATATTGATGCTGAAACCGACGAAGTATTGTTTACAAAGAATATTTCCGAGGATTCCGCCGTACAGCCATTATCCAGCGCGGTCGAATCATTAATTGCGAAAAGCGGATATACATTTGAAGGTTACTATGCCAACAAGGAATTAACCATACCGTACGACTTTTCGGAGTATGTCCATGCGGAATTGATTCCTTCCGATGAAGAGGTATATGAGGAGCTGTATCAGCAATTTCCGGAGTATATAAGAAAGATTGAATATGTTGAACCGGACGAGGATGAGATTAATCCGGAACTGGACACCTCGGATCTTTTCATCAACAAGCTTGGGTATGAGATAACAACGGATGATAAGGAAATTAGGGCACAAATCCGTAAATATAAAGATGAGATTTATGAGAGAGCCATTAATTACTATATTGAGAACTCGTCCAGCAAACGTATATATCTCAAGTACACTAAGGGCAGTTATGCGCGCATATCAAAAGCGGATGACCTTAAGTACAACGGCAAGACATGGTTTTCGGGCTTTGACAGGAATGGAAACGCAGTTGAAGGCTATATACTTACTAACGATATAGACTTTTCAGGTATAACGGTTGCAATGGCCGAGTCCTACAGCGGAAAGATAATCGGAAACGGTTTCAGCCTGAAGAATATCACATTTGCCGCGACCAGCAAGAAGATTGATGTAGATACCAGCAAGTCCCTGAGCCTGTTCAACAAGCTGGAGGGCGCATATATTGAGAACCTGACATTCGAAAACATGACAATAAAGCTTAATGTTAATTCAGGCATACCAGTCACCGCGGCTCCCATTGCCCTTGAGGCCAGGAACACCGAGCTGAAAAATGTTCATTTCGAAGGCCTTACTATAGATACAGGCAACGGTGATGACGGTACGGCAAAATATGCAATCGGTGATGTTTTCGTGTCAGGCAGGAACAACAAGCTTGATAATGTGACCGGAAGCAACGTCACAATAAAGGTATCCGAGCATGCACAGGTTAATATCCTGCTGGAAGAGAAATAAGCGGAAAAAGAAATGATTAAGCAGAAAAAGAGGTAATCTTGATATAAAGATTTACCTCTTTTTTATTTTTTCCTGTTGCATACAAATTACCAATATTATACAATATGTTGTGTATGATATATGCAAGGAGGGTATCCATGCTTCGGGTTAAACTACAAAACAGGGTGGAAATGGGGCCGTTTGTCAACGAAGCCTATAAATATTTAAGGACGAACATAATGTTTTGCGGCATAGGGGTTAAGGCTTTATGTGTCACCAGCTGTGTGCCAAATGAAGGAAAGTCCGATGTGTCGTTTAACCTGGCGGTATCCCTGGCCGAGAGCGGGAAAAAGGTGGTTTTTATTGATGCGGATTTGAGAAAGTCGGATATCATAAGGCGGTACAATCCGGATTTGGCCGTGTTCGGTCTGAGCCATTACCTGTCCGCGCAGAATAAAATAGAGGACATTTTGTACGAGACCAATATGGACAATCTTGATATCGTCTTTTCGGGACCTGTTCCGCCAAATCCGTCCGAACTGCTTGGAAGCGACAGCTTCAGTGACCTGGTGGAAATATTCCGCAAAGTCTATGATTACATTATAGTTGACACGCCTCCGGTCGGCAGCGTAATAGACAGCGCTGTCGTGGCACAGAAATGTGACGGAGTAATATTGGTTATTGAATCGGATGCCATAAGCTATAAGTTGGCACAGAAGGTTGTCAAACAGATTGAAAAGTCGGGCAGCAGGATATTGGGCGCCGTATTGAACAAATACGAACATGACAAGCGCCTGTACGGCTACAAGTATATTAGCTATGGGAAATACATGGATTAGTGCCGTACCGTGTTTGAATACAATATATTGATATTTTTGTAATAAACAACGATATAAATCGTTGTTTTTTTTACAGGAAATAAGTATAATGTGAACGAGTGATTTCTAAAAGAATGTCAAGGAGAGGAAAGATGAGAGAGATATTATTTGTTAAGCCGATATTCAAGACCATGATTTGGGGCGGAAACAGGTTAAGAACGGATTTTAACTATGATATTCCAGGAGACAATGTGGGAGAGTGCTGGGCAATAAGCGCACATCCTAGCGGGGATTGTGAGATTAAGGCCGGTACATACAAGGGCGAGACCTTAAGCCGGTTATGGACAAACCATCCCGAACTGTTCGGAAACAGAAAAGAGAAGGCTTTCCCTTTGCTTATTAAAATAATTGATGCAAAGAAAGACCTAAGCATCCAGGTTCATCCGGATGATGCATATGCGGATAAATACCAACCCGGATCCTTTGGAAAGACGGAATGCTGGTACGTTCTTGACTGCGACGAAAACACCGAAATAGTCATAGGTCATAATGCAAAGGACAAGAAAGAGCTTGTCAGGATGATAGAAGAGAAGAGATGGAAGGAGCTTATCAGGGTAAAGCCCATTAAAAAGGGAGATTTCTTTCAGATAACACCCGGCACAGTTCATGCGATTAAAGCCGGTACAATGCTTCTTGAGACACAGCAAAGCAGTGATATTACATTCAGGCTTTATGATTACGACAGGCTTGATAACGGCAAGCCCAGGCAGCTTCATATAAAGGAAAGCATTGATGTAATCAGCTGCCCTCATAGGGATGTGGTCATAGATCCGAAAATAACCGGATGGGAAGGCGGTACCATTACCGAACTAATTAATGACAAGCACTATACCGTGCAAAAAATTGACATTGATGGAACAATGGCAATGGAACAGGACAAGGATTTCATGAATGTCAGCGTTATTGACGGTGAAGGGGAAATTGACAATATCAAAATTGCAAAGGGTGACCATTTTATAATACCATTCGGATACGGACAGTTCAGCCTGACGGGGAAAATGTCCTTAATCAGGTCATTTATAGATAACCGGGCATAGATTATCTTATATTTTATATGGATTATTTTATATATGCTGTCAGAAATATCTTGAACTTTATGTTATAATATAGTACACTTCAATTATGCATCAGATGGTGCATTATTTTTCAATATGAAATAAGAATGCCTAGTAAATGCATGGTAATCAGGAGGAAGTATTTGGATGAAGAAAGTAACGATTCAGGATGTTGCACGGGAGTTGAACTTATCAAGAAACACGGTTGCAAAAGCCCTGAATAACAGTGATACCGTATCTTACGAGACCAGGTATCTGGTAATAGAAAAAGCCTATGAAATGGGATATTCGAAGTTATCCCCGGTTGTGCTCAATCAGTTCAAGCTCCGTAATAAGATGGATGAGACCAAGACCATAGTTGTTCTAAACCGCCGGGAGGTATCGTATTTCTGGAACAACATCATCATGGGAATATCCGATGAGCTGAATGCCTGCGGGTGCAAGCTGCAGTTTAACTTTATCAGCGAGCAGGATGAGAAGAACCTCGTCCTTCCGCTGGATTTGCAGGCCGACATCAGCGGAATTATTATTTTAAGCGTATTTTCAAAAGAGTATATAAACCAGATAATGAAGCGGAATATTCCGGTTGTGTTCTGTGATGCACCAAGAAACATACAGGAAATTGTACCTTATGGAGACATTGTAATCTGTGAAAGCATGGAAAGCGTAAAAATCATAACAAAAAGCCTTATTGACCAGGGCATGACGAAGATTGGCTTCATAGGCGATATAACGTACTGCAAGACCATATATGACCGCTACCTGGGTTACCTAAGTGCCTTGAATGAAGCGGGAATCAAGCCTGATGAAGGAATAATCGCCACCTACCATGCAAAGACAAGGTTTTATAAGCCCGAGGAAGTTGAAGAAGCCATCGAGCGCTTTGCCTATATACCGGAGGCCATTGTATGCGCAAACGATGATATAGCCTTTTATACCATACGCTATTTGAATTCAAAGGGATTGTCGGTACCGGACGATGTGGCGGTAACGGGTTATGACAACACCGAGGAAATGTCCAAGATGATGGACCCGTTCCTCACCACTGTAAGGGTTGGCAATCAAAGGCTCGGAAGAAGACTTGTGCAGCAGCTCATGTGGAGGCTGCAGAACCCGAGCTTCCCCAAGGAAATCATATATGTCGGCGTTGAGGTAATATTCAGGCAGTCGTCCAAAAAGAAAGCGACGCAGAAGCAGCCGGAAGCGGCAGTGCCTGAAATTACGGATGCATATAACAATAGTGATGAAGTGGAGGAGAAGATATGTTAGCACAGACACCGCCCATGGGGTGGAACTCTTGGAATACCTTTGGATGGAATATTTCGGAAGACCTGATTAAGGAGACGGCAGATGTCTGGAATGACCTGGGCCTTCTGGACGCAGGATATCAATACCTTGTCATTGATGACTGCTGGTCACTTAAGCAAAGGGATGAAAACGGCCGCCTGGTACCGGATCCGAATAAATTCCCGAGCGGTATGAAGGCATTGGCGGATTATGTTCATTCAAAAGGCCTGAAATTCGGCATGTATTCCTGTGCGGGTACCATGACCTGTGCAGGGCATCCAGGCAGCCTGGATCATGAGTTTGAGGATGCCAGGACCTTTGCCGAGTGGGGTGTGGATTTCCTGAAGTATGACTATTGCTATAAACCCCACAATATACCGGGACATATATTATACAAGCGCATGGGCATGGCACTTAAAAACTGCGGCAGGGAGATACTTTTTTCAGCATGCAATTGGGGAAGCGACAACTGCCATGAATGGATAAGGGCTGCAGGTGCCCATATGTTCCGTTCCACAGGGGATATTCAGGACAACTGGGAATCCATCAAGAATATTGCTTTAAGCCAGTGGAACAAGGAATGCTACAGCGCGCCTTACTGCTATAACGACATTGACATGCTGGTCGTGGGAATGTACGGCAAGGGCAATGTTGCCCTGGGAGGATGCACGGACGAAGAATACAAGACTCATTTCTCCCTGTGGTGCATCATGAATTCTCCGCTGATGATCGGCTGTGATATCCGCAACATGAGCGAGGCTACACATAAAATATTGACCAATAAAGAGGTTATTGCCCTAAACCAAGATCCCGAGGGACGTCAGGCTTACAGTATGGAACAGTGGAACAACAGCGACGTAAAGATATATGTCAAGCCCATGTCCGACGGAAGCTTAGGAATCGGCTTCTTCAACATGGGAGACGCAGATGGGGAGGGATCCCTGCAGTTCTATGACATCGGGCTTCCGACATTGTCGGGATACGGGCTTCATCTCCGCGACCTGTGGGAGCATGAGGATGTCGGGGTATTTACCGAGAATTACACGTGCAGGCTTAAACCTCATCATTGCAAGATATTCAGGGCAAGATTGGTAAAGGTAAGATGACGGACATTAATAAACGATGCAAAAAATGCGACAAGGTACTTGTAAGGGATGAGATTGCCATATACTTAAAGCTGGTAAACAGGGGTGCAAAGGAATACCTTTGTATCCCCTGCCTGGCTGAATATTTTAAATGCAGCGAGGATGTCATCCATGAAAGGATAAAACAGCTTAGGGATATGGGCTGCACTTTGTTTTCATAAATCTCTCAGGATATAAAGATAGGGGGATTAATATACAATTTAATAAAAGAAAGGGACTAATAGATGTGGATTAAAGGCTTTACATACGGCTGGATGGCAAGGAGGGGAGCTTACCGCACGGAAAAAGCTATTCAATCCCAGGACAAGTTGTTTGGATTGGGAGTAAACTGGATATGCCTGGCATTTCCGGTAATGCAGCAGACCTTCTCATCCACCCGTATTTATTTTGATTACAGGACAACGATAACTGATAAGGACTTGATTTTTGTCATAAACAGGGCCCATGAGAGGGGCATAAAGGTATGCCTTAAGCCTGTGATAAACTGCGAGGACGGAATGTGGAGAGCATATATTGACTTTCCCGATGGGGACATGCTTGGGCGCGACAGGTACTGGAATGAGTGGTTCGAATCCTATTGCGCGTTTCTGTGCCATTATGCCGAGCTGGCGCAGGATACGGGATGCGAAATGTTCTGCATAGGATGTGAGATGAGCGGTACCGAAAGGAAGGAAGAGCACTGGAGAAGCCTTATAGAGAAGGTACGCGGCATATACAAGGGGCCGATTGTTTATAACACGAACCACGGCAGGGAAGACATGGTAAACTGGTTTGACGCGGTGGATTATATCGGAATCAGCGCCTATTACAAGGTTGGAAGGAAACCGTCCGATTCCAAGGAAAGCATGCTAACGGTATGGAACCGGGTAAATTCACGGATGGAAGAGCTGTACAGGAAATACAACAAGCAGATAATATTCATGGAAATCGGCTGCAGGAGCGCAAAAGGCTGCGCAATGATGCCATGGGATTTCGTGCACAAGGATTTGCCCTGGGATGAGGACGAGCAGGCCGTATTCTACGAATCCTGCCTTGAAGCCTGTCATGACAAGGAATGGTTTGCCGGACCGTTCTGGTGGGACTGGAGCATAGAAATCTATGACACCCGCGAAGAAGCCATGCAAGACAGAGGCTTCAACATCCACTTAAAGAAAGCGGAAGAAGTCGTCAAAAAATATTATCAAGAAATCAAATAATTAATAAAACTAATAAAGCCCGAAGCGGACAATATATGTCCGATTCGGGCTTACATGTTTGGAACAATCAATCAAGCTCGGACAAGCTCCTTGCATCTATGATTTCAATGCGGGTGTTTGTCACCGATGCGGGTTTTTCGCCTGTCACAAGGTAATTGTACATGTAAATAATCGGATCATGGCCTTGTCCGAACGGATCCTGACCGATGGCCGCATAGACTATACCTTTCCGGATTAGCTTGATAATTTCGTCATCATAGTCATAGCATACGATTTTAACTTTTCCGATCAGGCCCATTTCTTCAATCGCTCTTGCCACACCGCTGACATTGCCTGTAAGGATGACTATACCCTTAAGCGCGTGGAACTTGGTCAGCAGTTCCTTTGCGTTCTTATATGTCTGAAGACTGTCGGTTAAGGCCTCTATTTCGGTGGCTATCCTCATCTTCCTGTTCTTGCTGATAACCTCATGAACCGCATCCCTTCTGATGCTGTTGATGGATGTATCCAGCGGCCCGCGGAGAACGGCTATATCGCCTTCGAAGTCGACAGCTCTTGAAATTGTTTCCGCGGCCAGTTTACCCGAGGTATAAATGTCCGGGCCGAAGTATGCCAGTCTTTCAACTCCCTCGGCAAAGTCACAATTAAATGACATAACCGCGATATTCTTTCTTTGTGCCCGCATAACATCCTCTTCAACTCCTCCGGTGAACCCGGGAAGAATGAGGCCGTCATATCCCTTGTCAATTCTGTCTTTGAGGTCGATGTTAAGCTGTCCGAAATCCTTCGCATATCCAAGGAACTCTACATCGACATTCTTGGTCTTAAGCTCTGTTTGTGCATACATAACACCCTGACGGACGCTTTCCCAGAAGGGATGGTCAAGAGGACTGAAAACAGCTATTTTCAATCTCTTGGGGCTGGGCTGTTCAACAGGCACTACGGAGGTCCTGTATCTCATTAACAGGTTCTCTATCCTGGACAGCATGTTCTGCAGGGACAGAGCCTGGTTGTTTATTTCTTCATTCTCAGCAAGCTCTTCCTCGGTAATTGCGGCAACATCCTGGGTGATTGATGAAATTTCCATGGAAGCGTCATGCAGTATATGACCCTGATCGCTGATGTCCTTGGTGCTCTCGTTAATTTGCCTGGATTCCTCGTATACCTTCTTCATATCATCATTCAAAATGTATGTATTTTTATTTATGGTATAGAAGGTATCCTTTACCGAACTGAAGATATCCTTGCTCATATTGAAGCTTTCCACACAGCTTGCGATACTTTCGCTTACCTTGGCGTTGCTGCTTAAGATGTTGCTCAGCAGCTTGCCTATATGTCCTATACTCTCTCTTGTGGCTGACGAGAGCTTGTTCATTTCCTGGGAAACGACAACAAAGCCTCTTCCGGCCTCCCCGGCACGGGCAGCCTCAACCGCGGAGTTTAAGGACAGGAGCTTTAACTGCTCGGTTATATTGATAATCAAACCGTTTACCTGATCTATTTCGTTCAGGTGGGTATTGAGGGTTTCAATAAAGGCGGCCGTTTCGGACAGGTTGGTTGAGATGACATCCATCTGTTCATTGAATTTATCAACGTGCTGTGAACCTTCCTGGGTTATCATAACGGTGTTCTCTACAAACTCCTCAATTCTTGCCAAGGTGGTTGTAATATTGTTGGCCCTGTTGGCAACCTCTTCGATGCCCGCCAGAGTATCCTTAACGATTTTAAGCTGCTGCTGTGCCTTTTCGGCAACGGTTGCCATGCTGCTTGCTATATGCTCGTTGCCTTTATAGCTCATGTCAAGGCTTTTTGTAATATTATCAACCGCATCCGACAATACGATAACATTTATCTTTGTGGATTCAATGAAGCTCAGGAGATTTCGCTTCATTTCATTAACGGCGGAAGTCAGGGATTCCAAACCCCTGGTCTTGCTTTCCAGGATGTCGCTTATGTTCAGCTTGCCCTGGGACAGTTGTTTTGCATTTTCATCAATATGACTGACCGCTTTGAAAAACCGTATCAGTAAAACAAGCAAAGCAACCGCAAGCACGGTTAATAATATTAAAATGATATTAATAAGGATCCCGGTCTGGGCTCTGCGAGTAAGAATAATAAGAATGATTAAGAAAGCAATTAATGTCAGCAAAGCGGAAAAGATTAGTACCCTGGTATTATTCCGTTCTACACGTCTCCCCTCGGATTGCTCTGACATGAAAATACCTCCTATTAATATGGTAATATATATAAAATGATACCATTAATTATGCTCAAACTCAAGAGAGAGGTAGAATTTTGTCAGAAATGTTTGAATAAGCTAATCATTGCGCTATACTGCCTTGTTTTCTGTCAATTTGTCTATATCATCACCGCACAGGGTTTCTTTCGCAAGCAGCTCATTTGCTATACCATTCAATAACACAAGATTATTGCGAAGCAGTTCCTTCGTCTGTGAATAAAGGTCATTCATAATGCTTCTGCATTTATCAAGCAGATCCTTGTCAAAGCCCTCGTCAAGCATCTCGGTACTGAACAGCCCCATGTCCGGATCCATACCGTATTTGTTCACAAAATCCGCAATTAATGCGGAAGCCTTCTGAATATCGTTGCTTGCTCCGGTTGTTATCTCGTCAGTACCGTATATCAACTCTTCGGCAGCCCTTCCCGCCAGCAGTATCTTGATGCTTCCAAGAATCTGCCGGACGCTCCTGTACATTGTGTCATTCGGAATCGACAGGTTGAAGCCGCCGGCGCCCCTGACGCTGGGGATAATGGTTACTTTGGAGATGTAATTGTCCGGAAGCAGAAGCTTTGTAGCCAAGGCGTGCCCCGCTTCATGGTAGGCGGTCAGTTCCCTCTCATGGGCGGAGATATAGCTTAAATCCGTTTTCGGGGCGCCTGCCAGGACCGCGTAGAAGGCCCTGTCCAGATGCTCCGCGGTGATGGCGGGACTATGTTCATTGGCGGCAATTATGGCTGCTTCATTCAACAGGTTCTCCAGCATGGCTCCGGAGAAGCCTACGGTGGACCTGGCCAGTGAGAACAGATCCACATCATCGGATAAGGGTTTGTTGGCTGCATGGAGTTTAAGTATTTTCTCCCTGGAGTTTACGTCCGGAAGACCGATCTCAATCTGCCTGTCAAACCGACCCGGCCGTAGCAAAGCCTCATCCAGGGTATCCACGCGATTCGTGGCCCCGATAACGACTATGCCCTGGTTGTCATTAAAGCCTGACATCTCGGTTAGCAGCGCGTTTAAGGTCTGGTCCCTTTCATCATTGCTGGCCGAGCTGCTGCGGGCCCTTTTCTTGCCTATGGCGTCAATCTCGTCTATGAAGATCACAGCCTTGTCATGCTTTTTTGCCTTGTTAAACAAGCTTCTTATACGGCTTGCGCCTACACCTACGTACATCTGGACAAAATCGGAGCCGCTCATGGCATAGAAGGGAACACCCGCTTCCCCCGCTATTGCCTTGGCCATTAGGGTCTTACCGGTTCCGGGAGGGCCATAGAACAGCAATCCCTTGGGCATGCGGGCGCCAAGCTCCGTATACTGCTTAGGGTTCTTTATAAAACCGATTATGTCCCCGACCATGGCCTTGGCTTCCGTATTGCCGGCCACAGAATCAAGGGTTATAGCGGTGCTTTCACCGCTTCCGGCCGCGTTCTTAATCGTGATAACCGAAGAACCGCCGCGGCGGCTAAAGTATATAACTCCAAATACGGCGGAAGCCATAATAAGCATCCCTGCCACGCCTGATATAGTGTTGCTCTTATATGATACTTCAATGTCATTAACAAGGAGAAATTCTATAAAATTTTCCGTCTTTGGATTCGGAACCGTATATTTTACATCCGGGCTGTCGGAAAGGTAAGCATAAAAAGAATTTCCATCCTCGTCAATAGTGACCTTTTCTATCCTTCCTTCTTCTGCCGCGGCTAAAAATGACGGGTATGACAGCTCGTTTTCAGGCTTGCTCATGCCATATATCCCCGCACCTGCAAGAGCTATAATAAGCACAACCATTGCAGGAATCATCAATTTTCTCATTTTCATGCTGATTCTCCTTAAAGCGTCAAGATATAACAATTATCTACAATAATTGTAACATCAATCAGGATTAAATCCATGATTAAAATATGGAAACAAGGGACTCCTGTTACATATATGGGAATTAGAGGAAGCACAATATTTTAAAGGCGGATACAGCGGGATGAGAAATGGGGAGTATACCAAGGGATTATATCAGAAGCATAAGGATGACTAAAAGTAATGATGGTGATTATGAATGAATGATTTGTCATCGGATACTATACTTAACAGGTATACGCATATAATTGAGTAAAGCATGGCTGCGCGGATTTAATCCTGCGCGGCTTGCCGGATGGATTATCATGGGAGGATCGGATGGACAGCGGTATATTGGAGAATCAGTTGAACCTGGCCCTGGATGTGCCTGAAAGAGTCAGGGAAAGGACCCTGGATCTGGGCATTGGCTTTCAGCCTGAGACTAATACCTGGGAATTGATTGTAAAGTACAGCGGCAGCCTTGAACGGATAATGCAGGAGCTTGACATCGGCGTGGTGGAGCTCTCCGGGGGATATGCCATAATAACGATACCGGAGGGCCTGATAGACCGCCTGGTTAATTATGAGGAGATAATATTTGTGGAAAAGCCGAAGAGGCTGTTTTATGAGGTTAACGAAGGAAAACTGGCATCCTGTATAAATCCTGTGCAGATGGCTCCATACAGCCTGTTCGGTGAGGGGGTTCTGATTGCAGTCATAGATTCGGGGATAGATTATTCCCATCCGGATTTCAGGAATGATGACGGGACCACAAGGATCGCGGTCCTTTGGGACCAGACAATCCCCGGAAACCCGCCTGCCGGATTTCTTATAGGTACCTTGTATACCAGGGAGCAGATCAATGAAGCGCTGCGGCTGCCCATGCCCCAGCGCCTTAACCTTGTGCCCAGCACAGACCTGTCCGGCCATGGGACCCATGTGGCCGGAATTGCGGCGGGGAACGGGCGGGCAAGCAACGGCCTTTACAGGGGCGTAGCCCCGTCAAGCGAGCTTTTGATTGTAAAGCTGGGAGAATCGGTGGGGGATTCGTTTCCCCGGACCACGCAGCTTATGCAAGCCCTGGAATTCGTCGTACGATATGCCGTTTCCCTGGGAAAACCCCTTGCGGTGAATATAAGCTTCGGCAATAATTACGGCTCCCATACCGGGCGGTCAATTCTTGAGAGCTTCATTGACGATATATCAAATGCAGGGAGAACCAATATAATCATCGGAACCGGGAATGAAGGCGCGGAAGGAAACCATGCCCAGGGCGTCCTGCGGATGGGAAGCATAGAAACCGTTGATTTTACCGTCAGTGATTTCGAGTTCTCCCTGAACCTTCAGATATGGAAGAATTATTTTGACCATTTTGATATTACGATAGTTGCGCCGAACGGGGTGAGGGTCGGACCCATTCCCTCGATACTAGGCACACAGCAGTTCCAGGTAGCCCAGACGGAAATTCTGCTTTATTACGGGGAGCCTACGCCATACAGCGACCAGCAGGAGATATACATAGAGTTTATTTCGTCGGATACGTACATTAATTCGGGGATATGGAGAATTGAGCTGGTTCCGCGCCGGATTGTGGTTGGCAATTATGACATGTGGCTTCCTGCCGGGGGTGTGAAGAATCCTGCCACAAGGTTTTTAATTTCTTCGGAATATACGACCCTTACAATTCCATCCACGGCATTCAGGGCCATATCCGTAGGGGCTTATAATTCCTATACCGGAAGCTACGCTCCGTTTTCAGGAAGGGGATTTACAAGAAGCCAGGGCATCAAGCCGGACTTGGTGGCTCCCGGTGTTAATATTAATTCCTGTTCCCCCGGCGGAGGTTATGCAAGGCGTTCCGGAACCTCCATGGCGGCTCCGTTTGTGACCGGAAGCGCCGCGCTTCTTATGGAATGGGGAATAGTGCGGGGAAACGACCCGTACCTGTACGGCGAAAAGCTAAAAGCATATTTAATAAACGGGGCAAGGCCGTTAAGAATCGAAACCGTTTATCCCAACAGGACACTTGGTTACGGTGCCCTGTGCCTGGAAAATACATTCAGAAATATAACTATTTGATAAAATAAAACACCGGGAATCATCGGTATTTTATACCAATGATGCCCGGCTCTGTTTATCGATATATCATAGCGCTACGATTGCTCTGCAGAATTATCCTGACTCTTCTTTTTGCTCCTGATCTCCGAAATCTTGCCCATCAGCAGGACTATCAGGGTAATCAGTATGATAACCGCAAAGATACTGCCCATACCTTTGCCCATAATTTCCAGCGCATACAAAACTTTCTGACCCATAATTAACCTCCATTCACCAAATTATTTAGGCATGTTGGCGAGAATATCATTAACAATCTTAATGATTGCTCCGCCGGCCACAACTGATGCAATCTGTCCCGACACGTTGGCGCTGATAGCATGCATCAGCAGGTGGTTGGTCGGGTCTTCCTTAATACCCATCTTCTGGACAACCCTTGCAGACATCGGGAAAGCGGAAATTCCGGCGGCTCCGACCATAGGGTTAATCTTCTTGCCCTTCTTAAGGAACAGGTTTAGGAACTTGGCAAACAATACGCCGCCGATTGTATCGAAAACGAATGCAACCAATCCCAGTACGATAATCAATAATGTCTCCCAGGTAACGAATTTTTCCGCCCTCATGCTGAAGGAAACCGTGATGCCAAGCAGCAGTGTTATCAGGTTGGCCAGGCTGTTTTGGGCGGTCTCGGAAAGAGAATTAAGAACACCGCATTCGCGGAGCAGATTACCGAACATCAGGAATCCTACCAAGGCTACGGAGGTGGGGGCAACAAGTCCTGCCACGAAGGTAACTATAATAGGAAACAGAATGCGGGTTGTTCTTGAAACCGATTTCGGATTGTATTCCATGCGGATTAAACGCTCTTTTTTAGTGGTAACCAGCTTGATGGCAAACGGCTGAACAAGCGGTACCAACGCCATGTATGAATATGCCGCCACGACAATGGCGCCTACATACTCGGAATCCAGTAATTTTGAAACCAATATGGCGGTAGGACCGTCCGCGGCTCCTATCATTCCGGCGGATGCGGCGTCCTTCAGGTCGAATCTCAGCAAAACCGCAACGAGTATGGTGACAAAAATACCGAACTGCGCGGCCGCTCCGAACAGGAACATTCTAGGATTGGACAACAGCGGACCGAAATCTATCATCGCGCCTATGCCTATAAACAATAAAAGAGGCAAGGCTTCCGCGGCCTCTATGCCTACATGGTACAGCCACTCGATAATACCGACGGCGTCTTCCTCCAATCCAGCAAGCTGTTGAGTTAAAACTCCCGAGAATGGAAGGTTAACCAGTATGGCACCAAATCCCATCGGCAGCAACAAGGAAGGCTCAAAATCATGTTCAATGGCCAGGTAAATAAGGAGAAGTCCAACGGCATACATTAACCATTGCTGCCATGTAATAGATATTAGTCCTTCGTACAGAAATTCCATAATAATTCCTCCTTAGCCTATAAAAATCGATTTAATTGTAGCCCAAATGGAATACGTGTGTCAATATGGATTTACCTTATTAAAAACAGGCAAAAATTAGGTTAAATGTGAGTTTTTGCTTGCAGAAAACAACTAATCATGATATCATCAGAAATGTGGCTAAATAAGCCAAATCTGAGAGATGGAGATGAGCGAAAGTGGGAAACAATTTATTATTCTTCCAGGTCACAGCATTAGTAATTTCAGCCCTGGCATTTGGTGTAGCGGCATGGCTTTATCGCTGGGTTGCCAAACAGCCGTCCTCCAATAAAAAGGTGGCGGAGATAGGTAAGCTGATAAGAAGCGGAGCCAACACATTCCTGGCTAAGGAGTACAAAGCTTTGGTACGCTTTGCCTTAGTTGCTGCAGTACTTATTTTTGTATTTTTGCCTGAGCCCATATGGAAGAGCGATATCTTATCAAATATTTCCATGGCGGTGTCATATATATGCGGTACCGTGTTCTCGGCAATTGCGGGTAAAATCGGTATCAGTATTGCAACAATCGCCAACATGAAATCAGCGGAAGCTGCAACCAAGGGAATCAAGCCTTCCTTTATGGCAGGATACCGCGGCGGCGCTGTAATGGGTATGGCTGTAGTTGGTGCAAGCCTGCTCGGAGTAACACTGGTATACCTGATTACTGGAGAAACCACGGCAATTTTGGGTTTTTCATTTGGTGCAAGTTCACTAGCCCTGTTTGCCAAGGCCGGCGGCGGAATCTTTACCAAGACGGCTGATGTGAGTGCAGACCTGGCCGGTAAAGTTGAGCTTGGAATTCCCGAGGACGATCCCAGGAATCCTGCGGTTATTGCCGACAACGTAGGTGACAATGTCGGTGACGTTGCAGGTATGGGTGCTGATCTCTTTGACTCGAATGTTGCGTCCATGGCGGCAGCTCTTGTTATGGCAGCCTCCCTGGGCGATGTAAAGAAGAACATAGCAATGGTTCTCTGCTATGCGGCCATCGGATTGCTTGCTTCCATTATTGGTGTATTTACGGCTAACATGAAGGAAGGCGGGGATCCGACAAGAGCCCTAAACATGAATACTTATGTAACAACCGTAATTTATGGTGTATTGACGGCGGCAGCCACCTATATATTTGATTTCAACTGGCGTATATGGGGCGCAAGCGCTGTCGGACTTTTAGTTGGTACCATAATAGGTATGGCAACGGATTACTTTACAAATGACAATAAAAAGCCCGTCCGCATGGTTGCAAAAGCATGTGAATCGGGTCCGGCATTCACCATTACATCCGGTGTGTCCTATGGATTAATGAGCATACTTCCCGCCATGATTGGCATAGGCGTATCCGCCCTTGCGGCTTACAAGCTGGTTTCCCCTCTCGGGGCAGGCGGCAACGAGGTTGCTTATGGTATGTTCGGCATATCCATGGCGGCCGTAGGAATGCTTTCAATAGTAGGAATGATTATTTCCAACGATGCATACGGCCCTATAGTTGACAATGCCCGCGGACTTGTCGAGATGGGCGACCTTGGAGACAAAGCCCTTGAAATAACCGACTCCCTGGACAGTGCCGGCAATACCGTTAAGGCAATAACCAAAGGATTCTCCATCGGCGCAGCGGGACTTACCGTCATCGCCCTGTTGGGTGCCTTCATAACCGAGGTAAATGATGCTATTGAGGCAATGGGTCTTGGAATAGAAAAGATTACCGGCTTTGATGTAACCAGCCCGGTCGTATTCTTCGGATTGCTGGTTGGCGCGGCCATTCCTGCGGTATTCTCTGCAATGCTCATGCTTGGCGTTGACCGCAACGCACAGCGCATGATTGCGGAAATACACCGTCAGTTCAGGGAAATAGTCGGGCTTAAAGAAGGAAATCCTGAAGCAAAGCCTGAATATGATAAATGTATTGAGATTGCCACTGTTGGCGCTCTCAAGGAGCTGATTCCTGCAGGGCTTATGGCTATAATCGCAACGCTGGTTGTCGGATTTATCGGCGGCGTTCAGGCAGTTGGCGGATATATAACCGGAAATATCGTAAGCGGACTGATCTTTGCGTTGTTTATGTCGAATGCGGGCGGCCTGTGGGACAATACCAAGAAATATATTGAAGCGGGAAACCATGGCGGCAAGAATTCTGATGCTCACAAGGCTGGAGTTGTCGGCGATACGGTTGGCGATCCGTTCAAGGATACTGCAGGCCCTTCAATCAACACACAGATTACGGTTGTATCCCTGGTTTCATCATTGGCGGCAACTTTGTTCCTGACGTTTTCGATATTCTAATAACTGAAAACATATGAAATATTGCAGCCGGACGGACTAAACCGTTCGGCTGTATTTTTATTTTAAGTAATAATGACTTGGCATGGGGCTGCGGTGACTGGCACATATGATAAAAGTTTGTTTTATAATGTCCGGAATTGTTGCTATATCATGGATGGTGTTGTATAATATAACAGGGCACAATATCTTGTGGTAAGGTATTTTTACATTTATCCGGAGGCTGCCATAATGAAAAGATTATTGCCAGTAATATTCCTGACGGCTGTAATAACCTTGCTGTTATCCGGCTGCTCGAAAGCGGGCGGATATTACAAGAGTGGGAAGAAATATTTTGCCGACGGTAATTATGAAGAAGCGGCGAAATACTTTTCAATGGCCATAGATCAAAACCCCAACCGCGCGGAGTATTATATTGATTACGGCATGGCTCTTATCGGCCTTTCCAGGTATGATGAGGCTATAAAGCAGTTCGACCGGGTTATAATGGACAAGAATATTTCCATCGTTTTAAATAATAATAAACGTGCCCTTAGAGGAAAGGGCATCGCATATTTTTACATGCAGAACTACAGGGAAGCAATCAACCGTTTCGAGGAAGCATTAAGAATCAAGGTATTGGAAGACCTGGACAAGGATATACTGTATTACAAGGGAAAATCCCTGATATCCATCGGAGCTTATAAGCAGGCTGCCGAGACATATACCGGCATAATATCACGGTTCGGTGAGGAAGCACAGGTGCTTGCGGACCGGGCGTATACATATCAAAAAACCGGTGAATATCAGAAGGGATTGGACGATTATGACAGGGCGATTGCCCTTGATTCAAGAAATTATGATTATTACATAAGGAAATACTGTCTCCTGAAGGAGCTCGGCAAAAGCAGCGAAGCGGAGGCCGTGCTCGGTCAGGCGGCACAGATCGAGGTCAAGACCAAGGCTGACAAGTTTAACCTTGCAAAAATCCATTTTTATCAAGGCTTGTACGACCAGGCCTTCTCAGAGCTGAGCGAGAGCTTTGCCAACGGGTTTCTAGAGGCTTACTTCTATATCGGCGAAATTTATTACGGCAGGAAGGATTACTCCACCGCCAGGTATTATTATGAAAAGTACATTGAAGAGGGCGGAGTCAACGTACCCGAGGTATATAACCAGATAGCGTCCTGTCTTATCAAGACCGAACAATATGAACAGGCATTACCGTACCTGGAGACAGGAATTGAATATGCACAGGATGAATTGCGGAGAATAATGCTCAAGAATGAGATTGTAGTATATGAAAAAATGGGTGATTTTGAGAAGGCTTTAACGAAGCTGCAGAGCTACATTGCATCCTATCCCAATGATGAGGCTGCAAAAAGAGAAAAGACCTTCGTGGCTTCGAGATTATCTAACGTGAGTGATGCAACAGGAAATTAGTGACAGAGGTAAAGATGAGGGAAAAGAACGAAAACAAGCTTTATGATATGGAAGACCAACAGGAACGGTTTATTCTGGTGGGTGTATCCCTAAGCGATGACGATGCCATAGATTCACTGGAAGAATTAAACGAGCTTGTGGATACGGCGGGAGGCAGCACAGTAGGCAGGATAATCCAGAACCGGGAAAAGATCCATCCGACAACCTATATAGGAAAGGGCAAAATAGAAGAAGTCAGGCGGATGATTTCCGAAACGGACGCGACCGGTGTGATTTGTGATGACGAACTTACACCCGTGCAGTTAAAAAATCTTGAAGATGCCCTTCAGACGGTGGTTCTTGACAGGACCATTCTTATTATGGATATTTTTGCCAAGAGGGCAACAACCCGAGAGGGCAAGCTCCAGGTCGAGATGGCACAGCTTAAGTACCGGTCCACAAGGCTGACCGGTATGGGCAATGTGCTGTCCAGGCTGGGAGGCGGCATAGGAACAAGGGGTCCCGGTGAGAAAAAGCTTGAGATAGACCGCCGCCGTATAAAGGAGCGCCTGGCCCATTTGAAAATTGAACTGGACGACCTGGAAAAGAACAGGGAAACGGCAAGAAACCTGCGAAGCCGCAGCAGGATTCCCGTTATTGCCATAGTTGGCTACACCAATGCCGGCAAGTCTACACTGCTTAATTATCTTACCAATGCGGGGGTGCTTGAGGAAGACAAGTTGTTTGCGACGCTGGACCCGACCACAAGAAACTATACCATGAAGAACGGCCAGCAGGTGCTGTTTACGGATACCGTAGGATTTATCCGCAAGCTGCCCCATCATCTGATAAATGCGTTCAGAAGCACGCTGGAAGAAGCCAAGTATGCCGATATAATCCTGCATGTGGTGGACATCTCTAATCCGGACGCGGACAAACAGATGCATATTGTATATGAAACCCTGGCCGAGCTTGGTATAAAGGATAAGCCGGTTATAACCGCATTCAACAAGCAGGATAAGCTGGAAACGGTACGGACGGTAAAGGATTTCAGGGCCGATTATACCGTGAAGATATCGGCAAAAACGGGAGAAGGCGTTGATAAGCTGCTTGAGGTAATAGAGCGGGCGCTTGCGGAGCAGAAGGTTTTGATTGAGAATATATTCCTGTACAATGAAGCCGGCAAGATCCAGACGATACGCAAATACGGGCAGCTTATCGAGGAGGATTACAGGGAAAACGGGATATATGTAAAGGCATATGTGCCGAAAGAGATTTATAACCGCTTATTGTGAAATGCTGCCTGGGCCAACAAGATGCCCTAAAAATACTGTCGGCATTTTTTTAAAAAACTTAATAGGCATTTTTAACCATTTTTATACTAGATATTGTGGGTGATTATTAATAATCTCATATATCTAGTATTTTTATATTGACTTCATATTTTAATTCTGATAGTATTTTATTTATAGGGAAGAGTGAACCGGGACTCTCTCGGATGTGATATAGAAGATATATAATTGGGAAGGGAGACAGTTACATATGATTAAAGTGCAGAAAAGAGACGGAAAAATAGCCGATTTTAATCTTAAGAAAATAAGTGATGCAATAACAAAAGCATTTGTTGCCACTGAGAAGATATATACGGACGAGATTATCGGCTTGCTGTCGCTGAGGGTCACTGCAGATTTTCAGGACAAGGTCAAAGA
>Ga0134100_1000347_pt1 | contig 57399 bp, 38 predicted proteins | sample 11_taG_2_FD_94444 | JGI IMG/M metagenome (GOLD analysis project Ga0134100, IMG submission 94444) | Switchgrass degrading microbial communities from high solid loading bioreactors in New Hampshire, USA - 11_42_5_180_A3 metaG | ecosystem: Engineered > Bioreactor > Semi-continuous > Anaerobic >...
AATTTATGAAAGCTTTAGTCGCTACGCTCCTTCAGCTTTCATAAATTCGATAAACACCATGAAGTGAGCGTAAATCTTTAGAAAGGAATGTATGATTTAGTTGCTAACTATATCATACAAGGGGCATTATGAAATATGAAATAATTGGTGAGCCGCTGCCGGTTGTAATATGTCATGTTAATGAAGGAGAAACACTTATAACAGAAAAAGGTTCCATGAGCTGGATGAGCCCTAATATGAAAATGGAGACCTCTACTAATGGGGGCATTGGAAAAGCCCTGGGAAGAATGTTTTCTGGTGATTCATTTTTTCAAAACAGATACACAGCCATTGGCGGAGATGGTATGATTGCTTTTGCTTCCAGCTTTCCCGGCTCCATAAGAGCTTTGCAAATTTCTCCCGGCAATAATATGATTGTGCAAAAATCCGCATTTCTTGCATCCGAATCAAGTGTACAGCTATCCGTTTATTTTCAGAAGAAGTTAGGGTCAGGATTCTTTGGCGGTGAAGGTTTTATTATGCAAAAGCTATCCGGATATGGTACCGCTTTTATTGAAATAGACGGTCACGCCGTTGAATACGATCTTAAGGCAGGACAACAAATTGTCATTGATACCGGATACCTGGCAGCAATGTCAGAAAGCTGTACTATGGAAATCAAGGCGGTTCCGGGTGTCAAGAACATGCTGTTTGGCGGTGAAGGAATATTTAATACCGTGATAACAGGTCCGGGCAGAATTATTCTTCAGACTATGCCGATCAGTAATGTCGCTGCATCAATCAGACCGTTCATGCCTTCTGCAAAATAAGGCAAACATATATAAAATATATAATGAAATACGAATGCTCTTTGCAGAATATGCAAAGGGCATTTTTCGTGGTTCCTATAGAAAACACCCGTTACCAAAACAAAAGATTTTGATAACGGGTGCCGAATATTTAAATCACGGGGTAAGGGATAGAGGGGATCTAATCTTTATTCTCGCTCAAGTTCTGAAAGTTCTGAGAAGCTCTGTTTCAGCTGACCATACAGGTTCTTATAAATCGCATATACTTTGTTGTATTTCTTGCCATTATCTTCAATGGGCAGCTGGGGAGGATTGGTCTTGATTGCTATTTCGCAGGCTTCTTCCACTGATTTATACAATCCTGCGCCAACACCTGCCAAAAGTGCTACACCTAAAACCGGTCCTTCCTTATTGGTAGATGTCTTTACCGGGAATCCGAAGTTGTCGGCTATCATTTGACGCCACAGCGGACTTGATCCGCCTCCGCCGGTTGCAATAATGTCCTCGGGATAAACATTCATTTCATGCAGAACATCCAGACAATGGCGCTGAGAATATACTACACCTTCCATTACAGCCCTGAGCATATCATATTTCCCATGGATGGCAGAAAGTCCGAAGAATACGCCGCGGGAATTCGAGTCAAGAATCGGGCTGCGCTCACCCATCAGGTATGGAAGATAAATTAGTCTGTTAGCTCCTATTGGAACCTTCTCGGCTTCTTTATCCATCAGGTAATATGGATCTACATTTTCTTCTTTTGCTCTTTGGATTTCAGCCTCACAGAAATTATCCCGGAACCATTTCAGACTGAGGCCGGCTGCCAGGGTACAGCTCATTACAGTCCATGCATTAGGCACCGCAGCGCAAAATGTATGTACACGTCCCTCCGGGTCTATGGAAACCTTATTCGAATGCGCAAATATAACGCCGGAAGTACCAATGCTTATGAAAGCGTTACCTTCCTTTACAACACCGGTTCCGACAGCTGCAGCGGCGTTATCGCCGGCGCCGCCAACTACGAGTGTCCCTGCTTTAAGTCCGGTTGCCTTAGCCGCTTCATAAGTGACGTAACCTGTAACATCAGCGCTTTCATACATCTTAGGAAGTATGGACTTATCAATATTCAGTTTCCCAAGGATTTCATCACTCCAGCATCTGTTGGCAACATCCAGCAGATTTGTTCCTGAAGCGTCAGAAACCTCGGTGGCATAAATACCGGTCAGTTTGTATCGTATATAGTCTTTTGGCAGCATTATGTGGGCGCATTTCTCCCATATTTCCGGTTCATGCTTACGCACCCACAGAATTTTTCCTGCAGTAAATCCAGGCAATGCCGGGTTGGCGCTGATTTCGATCAACCGTTTTCTGCCTATGATTTCGGTTATTTCCTTACATTCTTCGGTCGTACGTCCATCACACCATAGAATTGCCGGACGGAGAACATTTCCGTCTTTATCCAGCATTACAAGGCCGTGCATTTGCCCTGATATGCCAATTCCGGCAATATCACCAGGGTCGATGTCGCTGTCTTCCAGTACACGGGAAACAGTATTTTGTGCAGCTTTCCACCAATCATCAGGATGCTGTTCGGCCCAACCGTTTTGTGGCTGAATAAGCGGATACTCTTCTGTAGCTGAAGCAACAGGCTTTCCTTCCTGAGTGAAAATAACTGTTTTTGTACCACTGGTACCCAAATCAATTCCTAACAGATACATCATTGAAAATTACCTCTCAAAAATTTTTTATTTCCTGAGTACCCAAATGTTGCATACCGTGGCATATCAACCAAACAGGATATTGTTTACAACGCTCTCAAGGTATTCCTGCTTACCGCTTCCTGGCAGAGCCGGCTTACCCAATTTAGCAGCATACTCAGCGAGTTCTTCAAGTGTTGTTTCCTTTGCACGAATTTTAGCACCGATTCCGCTTTCAAAAGATGAGTATCTCTCTTTAATAAAGTTATCGATCCTGCCGTCTTCAATAATTTCTGCTGCTTTGATTAATCCCAGAGCAAAGGAGTCCATACCAAGAATAAAGGCTAAGAACATATCTTCATGTGTATAGCTGGGACGACGATTCTTAGCGTCGAAATTCAATCCGCCGTTTGTAAATCCGCCTGCCTTCAGCACTTCATACATACACATAGTCGTTTCGTATACGTTTGAAGGGAATTGGTCAGTATCCCAACCTAAGAAGAGGTCTCCCTGATTGGCATCGATACTTCCGAACATTCCGTTGATGGCTGCTACCCGTAATTCATGCTGGAATGTATGCCCGGCCAGTGTAGCATGATTTGCTTCGATATTTAATTTAAAGTCCTTATCTAGTCCGTATTGACGTAAGAAACCTATTGCCGTTGCTGCGTCAAAATCATATTGATGCTTTGTTGGTTCTTTCGGCTTGGGCTCAATGTAGAAATCTCCTGTAAAGCCAATCTTGCGGCCATATTCAACTGCCATACGCATCAGATTCGCGATGTTCTCAAGTTCGAACTTCATATCGGTGTTGAGAAGGGTATCATATCCTTCACGGCCACCCCAGAAAACATATCCTTTGCCGCCCAACTTAACGGTAACGTCAAGTGCCTTTTTAATCTGGGCAGCTGCAAAGCAATAAACATCTGCAGAGTTAGTGCTTCCGGCACCGTTCATATAGCGAGGATTACCGAACAAATTGGCTGTACCCCAAAGAAGCTTTTTCCCTGTAGCTTCCATTTTTTCTTTTATGTAGTCGCTGATTTCATCAATACGCCTGTTGGTTTCTACAATATTATCTGCTTCGGGAACAATGTCAACATCATGGAAGCAAAAATATTCAATCCCAAGCTTGTCCATAAACTCAAACCCTGCGTCTACTTTAGCCTTTGCATGTTCCATCGTGCCGGGAACTGCTCCAAAGCTTTTATCTGCTGTTCCTACTCCGAACATATCGACACCGGTTGCACAAAGATTATGCCACCATGCCATTGCAAACTTAAGATGGTCTTTCATCGGTTTTCCCATAATTACGCGATCAGGATCATAATACTTGAACGCAAAGGGGTTTGTACTTTTCGGCCCTTCATATTTGACCTTCGGAAGATTTTTGAATATTTCTGCCATAATCCCACTCCTTTATTAAAGAATATTTTGAAAATTAATTGTACCGTGCCCGTGCACGCTATAGTATTATTTTACATCTGTGCTATATCAATGTCAATCGATAATATAATTCATAATATGAAATACCGGTATTTTTAAGTAATTACCCTGCCATGATGTCTGTATAATATTGATGGGTTTTACTGTAACCGGGCACAATTGACAAGACCCCCTCTTACATGTTATTCTCGGACAGGAGGTTTATATGGCTACGATCAAACAAATTGCAAATCTAGCCGGTGTTTCACGGGGTACCGTTGACCGTGTACTTAATAACCGTGGCACCGTGAATCCTGAAACAGCAGCGAAGGTTCGTGAAATAGCTGCTCTATTAAATTATACCCCTAATAAGCTGGCTAAAACATTGGCTACTAAAAAGAGGAATATTAAGTTTGGGTATATTTTGTTCAGCAGTACAAATGAAAATCCGTTTTTTGATGATGTTGTTGACGGAATTAATAAAAAATCAAATGAGCTTAAGGAATATGGTATATCGGTAAACACTTGTTTTTCAAAATTAAGGGATCATTCAAATCAGGTTAAACTGATGGATGAACTGGTGGATTCAGGGATAAATGGTCTTGCCATTACTCCGATAAATCACCCTGACGTTGCCATGAAAATCAAAGAGCTTTCAGAGAAGGGAATTCCCGTTGTCACTGTTAATACAGACATAGAAAACTCCGGACGGCTTGCCTATGTAGGAAGCAATTACCTTGAAAGCGGAAAAACAGCCGGCGGACTTTTAAGGCTTTTCACCGGCGGTAAAGCAAACGTGGGTATAATAGTGGGTTCCATGAATATTTTATGTCACTCCGAACGTGTGAATGGATTTAAGCAAGCTCTTGAGGAATGCGGCAGTCAGATTAATATCGTAGACATCGTTGAAAATTATGATGATGATATTATAAGCTTTGAAGTCACCAAGGCATTATTGGAAAAACATCCCGAAATCGATTCGTTATATTTGGCATCGGCAGGGGTATATGGTGCATGTCGTGCGGTTAAATCATTGAATCTCGATAAAAAGCTTAAAATAATAAGTTTTGACAGCGTACCTACGACAAAAATGCTTATTGAAGACGGCACCATTGACGCAACAATAACTCAGCAGCCCCATGTGCAGGGTTCAAAACCTTTAAGCATACTTTTTGATTACCTTGTTCTTAATATTCCTCCCAAAACCGACAGGTTCTATACGGTTCATGAAATAAAAATTAAAGAAAATATATAAGTCGTCCGATTAAAAGCAGCCCCACAATTTAAAGCGAGGCTGTTTTTAGGCCTCTGAAACTGCGGTTCGGCGCTTTACCGTAAATACCGCGGCTCTCAGAGGCCTTTGGCATATTCTAAGATTATTTTATTTTAGGATCACTGTTTATTTTGTAAGCAGACTGTACAGTATCTGGGCAATTTGCGCCCTTGTTGCCTTACCGTTGGGGGTAAGCATACCGTTGTTTCCTACAACAGTACCTGTTTCCACCATCAATGCAAAGGCTTCTTTTGCCCATGGATTTATCTCATTAGCATCGGCAAAGCCGTCCAGGGTCTTTCCTGAGCTGCCCTGCGGAAGCCTGTTGATTGCCTTGAGGGCATTGTACAGCATGGTGAACATTTCCTGCCGGGTGATCGCCTGGTTGGGCGAGAACATGTTATTGCCGGTTACGTATGATATTCCCAGTCTCCTGGCCGCCGCAAGGTAACCGGTATAATACGTATTGCCCGCATCAGCGAAGTTATCGGCCGGATTCTTATCCGGGGCTATTCCATAAGCTCTCATAAGCAGCGTGATGAACTCTCCCCTGGTAATTCTGGCATTCGGGCTGTAGTTTCCGTTTCCGGTACCGGAGGTGATCTGTCTTGAGGCGATTAAGCCAACCGCTTGTTTATACCATACATCCGGGGCAACATCATTAAAGGTTACGGGATAATATGCGACAGCAAAATCACTGAAATGAGTTGTGGTAAATGTTACAGTCTTACTTACAGGATCATAACGGCCGTTGGGTACCGATACGGCCCGGCCGCTGCCGTCAATATACCAGATGACGATGTATTCTGGATTTTCCAGTTCCTCCTGGGAAGGTGTATAAGGTATGGTTACGGTAACAGGCACAGATGGAATGTTCCATTCGACCTGTTTTTCGTCCAGCGTCAGGGTGAGCTGTATGAGCGGACGATCGCCAATTGCCACTCTGATATCATCCGGCAAACCGGCTTTATCACCGGCGGCGATATTGATACCCGCTGTCTTGCCCTCCAAACCTGTCATTCCTGACAGCATACCCGGTCCAAAAGTGATACTCCCCACATCAGTCTCGAAAGTGATCGTACCCTTTCCGTCATCGTCGGATAGTGAAGCAGCCTGCATTTCCAGAGTATATACATTCACTCCGGGAATGTAAGGAACACTGATAACAATATTTTCATCTGCCGCGAATATTTCTTCACCCAGTTTTGCCAGATCTACCGAAGCCCTGCCGGCATTACTGTCGACCTTAACAGGAAGATCAACATTTTGCATGCTTCCATTTGCTCCAATATTGGCGCTGTATGAATCCGTCGGCTTCGGAACTCCCGGATTATTACCGCTGTTGCCGCCAGGATTATTACCTCCGGAATTATCGTCATTGCCGCCGGTGTTGGCAGTCGTAAACGTTAAACCGAAGTCTTCCGGCAGAGCCTTATCGCCATTGGCGACGGCTCCCCGGGGAACAACGAGAGAATAAGTCGTGTTGCCGCTCAAAACTGCTGCTGGCCTGATGTAAAGCCATGAATTCTCCCGAATGGATACCGATACAGGAATTTGCAGATTATTTTTTCCATACAGTTTTATATCGTTGTATGTAGGCCCCTGGGATATATCCTGGTTGAACATAAGCCGTATCTCTGTATCCACGGCTGTTTCATCCAACCTGTCAGCGGGCCAGGCGAATGCAACTTCCGGATAGCGGGATGTAGTGGTAAAGCTCATGGTGTAAGATTTTACCATGATATGCCCGTAGTCGTCCCCAATCGCATTTGCCGGAATGGTCAGCGTATATTGAGTGTCGTTAGTTAAAGGATCAACAGGAGTTATTGTCAGGATATCTCCGTCAAGAGTCCTTGAAATCTCAATAACATTCAAGTCTTCGTCTTCCAGGATGATTCCGTTGAATCCCGCTCCTTCTTTGACTTGCATATTAAAGCCCAAGGTTATGGCCGAATCAACAGGTACCTTTGTCTCATCGGGTGAAGGATATCCGCTGTTCACATAGATCGTTGCGGGCACCAGGGCAAAGTCCCATACATTATCCTCTGTTGATCTATCAATCACTCCCTCAGGAGGTTCAACCATTAATACCATGTTGATATTACCGTTCTCATCTTCCTCAAGGCCTTCTGCTGAGAAGAGCATGCTTACCGGGAATTCCTGCCCGGGCTCCAGTTTCCTCAAGGACTCTGATCTGACTACCTCTCCGCTGTCAGCATGTACCAGTTTTATTGTCATATCATTGATGGTTTTGGCGCCGTCATTTATAATTACAGCATCCAGGATATAATCTTTCTTTGCCGCATTCTCGCAGGCGAGGTTACCCACATAAACATTAGCCGATTGGATCACCAGACTGATGGTGTTGTTGTTCTCATCCTTTTCGATGATGCCTCTTTGAGGCCTGATAACGGCACAGAGATGGTATGTATCTCTCTCCCCTGTAGGTACCAGCCATTCCATTTCCACGCCCGCATATGAACGTGCAGGGATAGCCACTTCATCCGATGAGGCAACTTTTACGCCGCCGGCTTTTGGATTTCCGTCGTACAGATCAACAATGACTCTTTCTGCAAAATCGCCCTGGTTCACGACACCGGCGAAAACAGTTATCATTGTCTCAGGAAGCGGGACTACGGAGGAAAGCAGCATGCCTTCTTCTTCATCAAAGGCCATGTCATGCAAAGGCGTATAGGTCATCACTTTCAAATCGACCTTATCGCTGATCTTGCTTGTTTCGACTATCTTATCATCACCGTCAATCTTGACAGGTATAGCCTCGGTGATGATCTCTGCCTGTGTATAAGCCACCGTCAGTTTTCCGTCATCAGTAAACATGGGTTCGAATTTCTGGATATACCCATCCTCTTCGGTAAGAAGGAGCTCACCGCTCCACATGCCTGCCTCCAGGTCATAGAACACAGCATATAAGTTCTGAGCAAGGTCATTGCCTGTCCTCTTGTATACCAGCGCCACCTGCGGATATGCACCGTCCAGAACAGCAAGCTGATAATCGTATGGCATGCTTGCTTCCATTTCCCAGGTCCTGGTCTGGCCGTTCAGACCTTCCTTGTACTGTATGATTCCGTCCTGTACCCATGTGATGAACCAGTCGCCGTTAATATACACCGCTTTCGGATTGATCTCGTCCTGATCATTGTTTGTTATCCTGATGGGCTCACCCCAGCTGCTTCCGTCAAACAGCACCGCAAATAGCTCACGATCGTCATTATCCATACTCATACTGAGGGTATATAGCAGCAAGCCCTGGTTCCCGTGCATAGTAAGATTTGTTTCCATTACAGTAGCCAGGGAACTTTGAATCATCAATGGAGTACTCCAACTGCTGCCGTTCCATCTTGAAAACCAGAGGCTGTCACTGTTGGCAGGAGCTTTAAGGTCTTCCATGTCTTCTCCCAATGAGAAGCCCAGTCCTTCGGATCTGGTCCAAACCAGCAGAGCGTTGTTCCCATCTGCAGCCAGCCTCGGAGAATGATCTATATTACCATCGTTCGGGAAAGTCACTGTCTCAAAGGTACCGCTGTTAGCAAAGGGACTTGATGTAACACTGATTGCCGAGTTTTCCAGTATATCCCTTAAGTCTTCCTCGTCTTCAATCTCCTTTGAAATATCATGCCACGCTACAAGAACTCCATTTGGGACAGAAGCCAAAGCCGGGCTGAAATCTGCGGTCCCGTCGTTATCAAGCCATAAAGGTTCGCTCCAGGTACCGTTTTCAAAAACTGAATATCGTAATTGTGTCCGGTTAATAGCATCTCTTTCCGGATTATCATCGTTCCATACCAGCCAAAGCTCATCACCCATTTGTACCAACTGCACCTCGGCATCGGGGAAAATATTGCTCATCAGGGCGCCGGATTCCGGAGCTGAAGTACCGCTTGCATACAGTGATGATCCCCTTAAGGCTGCTCCTGCTCTTTGCATGGAGCTTGTCGCATTTCCTCCCAGCCAGACAGACTCCCTGTTGAGGTAGTTTCTGTCCATCAGTTTAAAGCCGGAGTCTGCTGACGACGGTTCTTCCTCATCAGAAAGATCTATGGACCCCGCCATTTTCAGAACAATCTTTGGCTTGCCATTATTCCAGCGGATACCTACCAGTCTTTCATCAATCGGGGTCTCTTTATGCAATAAAATCCTGTACCAAATATAAGCATCAACATCTAATCCGACCTCAAAATATCCGGTGGGAATATGCAGCTCGGCCGGGAGATTCGCTGAAATTCCGCCACCTGCCGCAGCTACTCCAACGGATCCACTCACAGAAACCTCCAATCCGGGATTGAATTCTATGATACCGCTGTATTTCGTGGAACTGCCATTCTGATTGTCAACTATCAGAGTTCCCCCGACATAGGCATCCAGTGCAATCGTTCCTTTAATGCCTACGCCAGGAACAAGCTCCAATCCTTTAGACCAGGATTTTTCGCCCCATCCGCCCACATGGATACTCATATATTCCATCTTCCACTGGCGGGATGCTTCGTCCCAGAATAATCTAAACCTACCATCCACCTCTATTTCCACTTCATAACCGATGGTTTTTACTTTCTTAAGTTTACCGTTTTTAAAATAAACATAATCCTTTGTTTTATTCATTTGGTTATAGGCAAATTCTCCGCTGATGTCGGCCTCCGCCAGTATTCTGCGGTTGATGTTTATAGGCTCGTGGATAATACCTGTAAAGGATGGCATCCCTCTGCCAAGCCCAAATTCTGCTTCACCCAGAAAGGGAATATCCTCAAGGGGCTCTATAGCTCCTCCCATGATTTCTCCAAATGGCGTTGCTAACGTCATGGTATAATATCCATATTGATATCTGACATCAACAGTAACGCCCATAATTTTAGGTTTTGGCAGTACATTCAGATCCCAATACGCCCAGTTGCTGCTGACGCCGTTTTGGGATACCATACGCATCATCAGTTGATCTCCTGCTTTGAAGTCGGTTCCCGGGCGCAGTTCAAATCTGTATGAGGTTGATGTCTTGTGTATTTTGCCGCTGGTGGTCGTAAGCTCATAATATCCTGGAGTCATGCCATTCCAGTTTCCTTCGACTGCGAAGGAACGAGTGCCGACATCTACACCCTCAATATAGAAAGGTCTTAAAACGCTCGTGTCCACCAACTTGTTGAGGCCGAAATTAGGCTTATATCCTATCTTCAGCGGAGGTTTTGCGTAGAAGTCGCCCAACTCACCGATATTATAAAGGATTCCGTAGCTGTTGCCGTAGTCTGCTATATTTTGGTCGCTTCCGTGTTCGTTGAATCCCTCCAGCTGGAATTTGTAATATCTTAATATGGGGAATTGTTCCTGTACAGTATAGACATATTCATTCAATGATGGTATCCATTCCCTCACAGCTACTTTTGATTGGCCCTCCACTTTAACATTAAGGTAATCGGCCTCGCTGTATATCTCTCCGTTTCTCCTGTCGTACAACTGCACTCTGAGGTAACTGGTGGCATTTGATGCTGTGATCCTGAGCGAATCGCGGACCGTAATAACCCCTGCAGGACTGTTATAAGTGAAAACCAGCTGATAGCTGCCAAGGTAATTTAATTCTGGTGTGAAAACAAAAGTATATTCGTTATTGGCGCTAGACGTTAACTCATCATATGTTTTTATTAAATTCCCGTTTTTATAGAGAGCCACGTTTATTCTTTCACCCGGCACAAACAGATTTTCACACTCAAGTCTAACATTATAGGTTCTGGACGGAACAGACCAGCCTTGTGCAATATAGAGATCACTGCTCCCATTTCGGTTGACGGTCATTTTTACATCCTGTATCGGTAAGATACTGATGTTTTGCTCGAATTCATAGTAAAAGCCCTTGTTGTCAAGCACAGTCAGTTTAATCAGGTAATCTCCCGGTTGGCTGAATATGTGCTCCGGATTCGTAACACTTCCGGAGTTTCCGTCAGCAAAATCCCACTGATAAGAAACGACCTCATGGTTTTCGGATTCAATCAATTTCTCGATCCTGTCTGCGCTGAACCTGACAGTTTTACCGACCAATCCTGATGAAGGAGCATTCAGTAAATCTGACTCGAGTTCCAGTTTCTTGTCGGTTTTGAATCTGAATATATACTCATCGTTGATTATATCGCCATGGCCCTGGTATGCTCCTTTCGGGATACGGATAAAATAGACCTTTTCTTCGTCATAATCTGCATCCGGAATGAGAAAGGCTTTATTTCCCATTTCTACTCCACTGAAGCTTACAGGGTTGCCGTCAGAATCCGTAAACTCTATTTCCGGGAAAGCCGGACCCTTCATGGGAGGTGCAGAGAATTCTATTTCAACCGCTTTATCGATTGGAATATCCATACCTCTGTCTTCGGGAGACATGCTTCTTATACCCAGATTATTTTCCCCTGTTCTGAAAGAATGCGAAATCTCCAACTGTGAAGGATCAAGCTCTGAATAATGCTTGCCGTAAACAGTATAGACAGTATCAGGTTTCAATGGTTCGTAGGGAATCAGACTGTATACCTTTCTGTTTCCAATCATGCTGTCCCTGGTGGCGACAGGGACATTTTGCCCGGTCTCATCTCTTAACCACAGTTCTACATAAAATAATGATGTCGGCTCTTTGAAGGTAACATATATTTTCTGATGGATGTCAACATCGGTCTGACCGCTTCGGGGGTATACATCTTCTATTACCGGAAGAAGCTTGTAGCTTTCTGATCTGAACTGTATGATCTGCTCAGGGTTTTGATTATCATAATAATCGGTAAGAGTTCCCGCAGGGATTATAACCCTGTATGTCATATCATATTCCAGGGTATTGTTAAGATCAATGACAACTTCATCACCGCTGAGACTCGGGGTTGCTTTATTAATCAGCACTCCATATTTATTTACAACCTTTATAAAGCGGTAGTTGTTTTCGACCCATTTGATATCACTGTAATTAAACTTCAGGGTTACACTTGAAAGTCCCCGTGAAACTTCTCTTTCCCTGTCAGCAGGGGTGGAAGAGATCACCTGGATGGTCCTGGATGGTCTTCCCTCCACACGAACAGGTATCCTGATTTCTTCAGCCGGCATATTGCCGTATACATCTCCCACATAATGGGGAGGAATAATGATTTCATAGTCCGCTCCCGGTTTTAGAAGACCGATCATATCAAATATAACCTTGTTATTCCATGTCTTACCCCAAACAGGAGTTGCGCCGGGACTTTCCATTCTGATTCCCGGGCTGGATCCGGGCCAATATTCCAAAACCTCATCAAATTCGACAGAGATCCTGGTGGTTATCCACGGAAGCACAGGAACGTCAAAAGGAAAATCGTAGCAGGCAATCTGTACGCCATTTTTTCTTACATCCATATTGACAATTTGGGGAGGTGTTACATCAGGCTCGGCCATAACAGTATATGTAAAGACCCTGGTTTCCTCGGCGCTGCCTTTTCTGAATACAGCTGTGAGGTTAACTGCCTTGTGGCCCTGGACGGATGTGGGCCTTATAACCCTGCCGTCATCCAATATAAATGCAGGTATATCTGAAGACCAGGTGATTGCTGAGCCATTAGGTGCCGTGTATGGAAGTGAGAGGTTTTCCTTTATGGAAAACTCGGACAGGTTCTGTCCCAGGGTACGTGAAATATCCAGCCATTTTATATCAGCTTCCACGGCCTCGGCATCGGTCTGGGGCAGGGTCAGGACGGTTATTTCGAAAGTCTTCTGAACGCTCTTTTCACCTCTTGATATGGCAGCAGTAAGGGTGATTTTCTTTTTCCCCAAGGAAAAAGCCGGCTGAACAACATTTCCGTTATTGGAAACAACATTTGTGTTTGATGATGTCCAACTAATGGCGGTATTCCAGGTACCTTCGTCAGGAAGGTACAGATCATCAACAACACTATCCAAGTCTGTGTTTCCATTCTTTATAATATCCCATGTGAGCCAGATTAAACTTATGTCAACGGCTTCGAGGTCGTTTGGATCAAGCGCCTTAACGGTAGCTGTATAGTTTACAGTGTCACTGGATGATCCTTTTGTTATTGAGGCCGTCAGTGTAACGGTTTGATCTCCCTGGGTATAGGTGGGTCTTGTAACTGTTCCGTTGGCGGCTATAAAATCCTCGTTGGATGATGTCCATGTGATGGAACTGCCGTACTGACCGGAAGTCGGTATGTTTAGATCGCCTGTTATATTGTCCCAGCTGCTGTTTCCCTTTAAAATCACCGTATCCAGCCAGGTTTTGTCTGCCGGAACTGCAGAGGCGTCGGTAAATCTGACAATTACAGTGATTTGTTCAGTTCTTGAAGCAGTATCTTTAGTTAATGTCGCTGTAAGGATCACCTGCTGGTTTCCTTCCTCAGGCGTGGGAAGAATCACACTGCCATTTGCCGCATTAACATATGGGCTTTCGGAACTCCAGGCTATGTTGCTCCCATTAGGGCCTGCAGAAGGCAGGTTCAGCGCTGTAAGTATATTATCCAATGAGCTGTTGCCGTTCAGCAATAAAGTCCGCCCTGCGCCATTGATCAGCCAATCAACGTCAAAGTTTACAGAATCCACGTCTGTAGCAGAAAGTGGCGCATCAGTTTCAGCCATGGCGCCGCCCGGGGCTATGGCTTTTACATGAGCCACACCGGTATGCTCACCACTTAACGTGATGGTTGCTTTTCCTGATGCGTCAGTTTCAATAACAGGCTGACCCAAAAAAGTGCCGAAATCAGTATGTAATTCCACAGGTATGCCTGCCATGGGGCTCGTCACACCTGATACAGTAACTGTTAAGATGCTTTTCAGCACCTCTTCAGAAGCAACAGCCGAAAGGGTTATATTCGAAACATCATAAAAGTCATAGATTTTTTTGTTTATAGGCGTGGAATCGTTCTTAAAATACCAGTCATATATTTCAATGTCTTCCCGGGCATCTCCCATCGAACCCATGAATCCTGCATATACATCACGGACATCCTCAAGGGTCAGGCCGTCTCCTGCGCCTCTGAGTATCTCGCCAAGGTCAATATTTCCTACCCATAAATGCATATAGTTTATATCAGGCCTGTCTCCGTCCGTGGAAAACCATAGTTCAAGGACTTTTTGGGTACCGTCGTACTCTATCCAGATGGTATGATAGTCCATCTGTTCATTGGCTCTGAAGGTTCCTATGCGATACTTCTCGGTAGCGTTGCTGTAATCCCCGTTATAAAAGGCCTGGGCATAAACATCGACATAATTTGAGTATGCCTGCCCTGACCCTCTTTGAGAACGGCTTGTTGTAAATGCTATGCTTAGGCTGGGCTTAATGGCTTTATCGTTCAGACCCTGCGGGTATACGCTGCTGCCGATCACCTGTAAAGTGAAGGTAAAGGCGCCGCTTTTCTCAAGGTCATAATAATCAGTCAGATTATTTATACGGAATGTAAAGGTGGTACTGAAAGAAAGATCATCGCCTAATCGGATCCTGTTTTTTGTAAAGACACTGCCGCCGGCAGAGCCGGTGCCGGTACTGAACTTAAGGGCGGTAACGTATTCTTCATTCCTGTTGGTCGTATCGACGATCCCCGACCCGCCGTTGAACTGTAGCCTGTCTGTATTGTTGAAATCATCATAGTTTATGGCCAATGGATATTCTTCCATGGGGGTTACGATGAAAGAAAAGCTTTTCGTATCTGTCGCTTCGCCAAATGATATGGTTGCAGTTAAGGTTACTTCAACACTGGGCTGCCCTTTCTGAGGTCTGGTCACCGTACCGTCAAGCGCGATCACACCCGGATCGGAGGTCTGCCATAGAATCGTGCAGTTGCCGATTTGCATATCACCGAAATATGTAGAACCATTTGTGGTGGGAAGGTAAAGATCTCTTTTTACATATGACGGATCATTACCATGTAATATAATGTCATCTGTTAAATAATTCTCTTTGCAATAGACAACACGGTCAAGATTGGTAGGTGCTTCAGGATAAACCCAAACCTCTTTTTCTATGACCGCGGTTAAACCTCCTCGCCTGGAAATTGTCGCTGTAAGTGTTACCACCGCATATCCCTTGTAACGCGAAAATTCCGGATGGGTTACCTCACCGGTCACCGAAATTATATCCGGGTCGGAGGAAACCCAGCTTATTGTACTGCCATTTGGACCTGTAACGGGAAGTTCTAAATAGTTTGTCCTCAAATCATTTAAATCTTTGTACCGGGAAAAATCATATTCGATCCAGTCTGCATCGGCCTCCAGCAAGGATTCCTCTTCCTCTGGAGAAGATGCTTTTATTGTAAACTCAAATATTTTGGTATCAGTAATCGTGCCTCGTAAAAACGTTGCTGTAAGGGTTATAGTTTTATCTCCCTCACCCTCGGTAGGCCTCATAACAGCTCCGGCCGAAGTGATATACCCTTCTTCGGAAAAGCTCCAGGTAATAGTACTGTGATTTGGTCCGCTGGTTGGCAGATTAAGCCGTCCCCTGACGTCATCGGCACTGTTCCCATCGAGAATCATTTCCTCTGTCAGCCATGCCATATCCGATTCCAGGTCTTCAGCATATGACCCTTCGAGAATTTTGACCGAGAATCCTCCCTTGAGCTTGATAGCCGAGCCACGGGTAATCAGAAAGGAAACCGATACTAATTGGTCTACTTCACCTTTGGGAGGTCTGTTTATTGTTCCATCCGACGCTATCACATCCGGATTTTCAGATGACCAGCTTATTGTGCTGCCATTGGGAAGAGATGCGGGAAAGTCAAAATGGTCTCCTTCATATCCATTCCAGTTATCCCATCCTTCAGACCAAATAATATCGTATACATGATCATAGTCTTCTATTGCCTTCTGGTCTTCCTCTGTTTCCTCCAGGCCGGATGTTATGTTTATATAATAATATTTATCAGTTTGAGCTTCTCCCTTGGAGACGGTGGCAACAAGCTCAATAGTCGTATAGCCTCCATAATAGTAAATAAATGTACTATAACTGGGTATATTTATGGTTCCGTCGATTCCTACCAATTCTTCATGGCTGGATGCCCAGGTTATAGTACTTCCGTTGGCACCTAAAGTAGGAAGAGTTATCTTATCGGTATTGATTCCCCCGGAATTCTGCCAATCTTCGGTTATGGCCAAAGCATCAAGGTCTTCAATATCTTTATATACAGCTTCCCAATCAGTCATGCCTTCCTCGGCGAAAGCCTTGATACCACCTGTATTTGACGGAAGAGCCAGGGGCAAGGCGGTAAAAAAGTAAACAAAGGCGAGAACAATGCTGACAACTTTCCTGAATCTTTGCATAAAAAATTCCCCCTGCTATTCTAATAAGTTATCACCATTGTTCCGGCTTTCCCAATTAATAAATTTTCATTAACGGAATACAGAAACAGTGCTCAAATGGAAGACCGGATTCTTTTTTCAGAGCACAAAATATGGTATTATAACTTAAAATAATATATAATGACTTGAGTCAATGACTATAGTCATTATATAATATTATGGCAGATAACGTCAATCATTAGCAACATTAGTCGAATAGGTGGATAAAATGAAAAATACGAGTCTGGGAAAAAGACAATTACAAGCAATGGAGACAAGAAAGAAAATATATGAAACCGCCCGACAGTTAATATTAGAACATGGTTTCGAACATGTAAGCGTAGACTTGATCGCTGAAGCTGCAGGGGTTTCCAAGGGAACTTTTTATGTACATTTCGAATCAAAAGATGCCCTGGCCGCTGCTCTTGTTGAAGAATACACAAACACAGTGGATATGGATTACAAAGCATTGATGGCGGGCCTTCCTGAGAACACTTCAGTAGATGACGCCATTATTCTGTTGTCAGAAAGAATATCCGACGTTATTGCTGACAATATCGGCCTGGAAAATATCCGGGTGCTTTATAAAGCTCATCTTGCAAAAACTGTCAACACGACCCCTGCTATGAGTTATAACAGGGAACTGTATAAATTATTCGCCGAATTGCTGCAAACAGGGATATTCCGAGGCGATATAAGAGATGACATTTCCGTGGAATCCCTCTCCAGGCACCTGATCCTGGCCATAAGGGGAATTGTCTTTGAATGGTGCATCAGGTATCCCGATTTCGATTTGAAGGAGCAAATCAAAGAACATTTCAAAATACTGATTTATGGTATAAAAAAGTAATACCTGCTTTTTCACCGTATAATATAAAGGACATCCTAAAAGCACGGTACCGGAAGGAGCTTTATTATGTTATGCCTGCAATATCATCGTTAACGTTATTTGATTGGACAAAGGGTATCTTTCAGAATCCAAACAGCCTTAATAGTCGCTGCCAGAAAGTCTGCTTTTGCACGGGTTCATCCTGAATTGTCCCTGATTTAACCTCCGGAATGGAAATACCATGGGTTTGCATAACAAACTGAACTGCCGAAATTTCTCCGTTTTTCTCTGAAACAAAGGATTTAACGGGGATGTCTCCCCCCATCATTTTATTGATTTCTTCCTTAAAGGCTTCAATAATTTTGGTATCAAGAGATTGGGTTTCACGGCGGAACTTTGCTGTACCGTCCTTCAATTCTGCTACTCCATCGTATAAATCATTCGTACCGGTTTTAAGTTTTCCTATACCATCGGTCAGCTTAACCATGCCGTTGTTTAACTCAATGGCACCGTCGTTCATTTCAACTACTCCATTATGAAGCTCGACAATTCCGTCAAAGAGTTCAATGACTCCATCCTTTAGCTCAATAACTCCGTCCTTGAACTCAACTATGCCATCTCTTAGTTCAATTACACCCTTAAGCAGCTCTGCCGTACCGTCTTTTAAAACATGGACACCATCCACCAATTCTTCTGATTCCTGATAGAATACAGCCATACCGTTATAATATTCTGACAATCCCTCGTCGTATTCAATCAGCCCATTATGGAATTTGCTTATTCCTGCCGATAGGCTGTTAACGCCTGAGCTGATCTCATCTACGCCAGATACATATTGATTGAGCCCTGAAAGCAGCTGATCATAGCTTCTAAGCATATCCAGCAGTCCTAAAAGCTGCTGTGCTTCCGGAGAATTTGCCACCTCATCCCGAATGGCCGGCATTTGTTGTTCAAGAAGTTCTTCAGCCTGCGATTCCAGTATATCCCGAATTTCTAAAAGCTGGTTCTCCACAGCCTGATCAATATTAGACTTTTCCTCCGGCGATAAGATTTCATAATACTCCGGAGGCATTCCCATTGCAGAAATGATTCCCGCTAAAATTGACTGCCGGGCAGTATCGTATACTCCATCGCTTATAGCCTGACGTGCTATGGCAATAGCCTGCCCGTATAAGGCGTTTTCCAGTACATCCGAGTAATTGGTGCGTGTCAACGGCAGTCCAGGAATTTCCGAACCGGCTAACTGTGCATTAACCAATGCTATAATTCCGTCAAAATATGCATCAAAGCCCGCTGCCAGTTGCCTGCCGCCTCCTGCCGCCGCAGCCGCTCCTGAAGCAAGAGACTGTGCTCCTGACTTTAGCTCTGCCGAGCCATCAGTAATTTCATTCATGCCCCCACTAAGCTTTGATGTACCTAATAAAAGATCTTTTATCCCATCATACAGCCGGTCAACACCATCGGCAAACGTACCTGTACCATCATTTAATTCCCGGAATCCTTCAACCAGATCAGAAGCGCCGTCAGCCAGCTTAATTGCCCCATCTGACATTTCAAAAGTTCCGTCCTTAAGCTCAGAAACACCGTTTTTAAGCTCACCTATACTGTCAGAAAGTTCCCCTGTACCTTTTGTGAATTCTCCCATGCCGTCCCGCAGTTCTTTGCTGCCATTATACAGATCCGAAGTTCCTGTTTTCATATCGAAAATACCGTCAAGAAGTTCCTTAACTCCGTCATCCAATTGGGCGCTACCATCAGTAAGCTCATTAAGCTCAGACAAATCATAATTTTTAATACTGAAATCCATATTTAAGCGAACGCCGCCTATGGTCACGGCAGGCATCTCAAAGTTTTCAACATCAGCGCTTAATTTAAGATTTGCAGCCCTTCCCGGTAAAATTACATAGCTTATCTGTTTGTTCCTGCCTGATGTTGCTATTGTTCCTCCCGGAGCGTAAATGTTTCTGCAAATACTGCTGTCCAGCGTAAAAGAAAGCTGCAGTGCATAGCTGTCAAAAAAATCCTTATTGCCAAGCGGATTGGCACGGGTCTCGACCTCAATGGTAAAACTTCCTGTTTTCCCCGCTGCATTATCGGGCGAGATTTCTTTCCCGTCCAGAAAGTATTTGATTGAAATATCCCACGGCAATTGGGTGTTCATTAAAAATCCCTCATAATACAGCTGCTTTCCCTGAGCGTCCACAGTAACTTTTCCGTTTTCCAGTTTTATCTCGCTGCTGTCGGTAAGATTCTGCACATAGGCATAATTGCCGTAATCAATGATTGTATTGTTTTCATCCAGTTCAAAACTGTTTACGACATAGACTTTGTCCACCGAACCGTCGTTCTTGAGACGGACATATACCACCTCTTCTTTCAGAGATGCCGCCCCGGAAGGAACCGGCGTATAAGCTGTAATGAGGAGAGCAAATATGACAAGAAACGCAGTAATTCTTATAACGTTTTTATATCTATGTGATTTCATTGATTTCATAAAATTCCTCCTTTTTCTCACATTTTCTGTTTCATTTCTCTGACGTTTTTCTTTTTATCATCTTTTATAGATTTTTCACTCAGTTTCGTTTCTTTCGGAATGACTCAGCCATTTTCCGGCTTTCGGTCATTATGAGCCCTGTTTGTCATTCCAATCACCTGTTTCTGTTCGCGACAACATAAAAATCATTCACTTCGCTTTGTTTTTTCAAAATGGCAGGTAAATGTATCCTCCATTGATTTATTGATATCCTTCTTTCAGCACTCCATGCCGGTTTTCCCGTTTATACGCCATAAATATATTAACCTTAAGTACCGTCCCCAAGGTTGTTTTGGACAACTGTCCTGGTTGTTTTGCCGATGAGCTTATCAAACATAATGAGCATGGCAGGCAGGAAGCAAATTACCATAAACATGGAGATCAGCGTGCCGCGCCCAAGTAATAGCCCAATATCTACAACAATAGAATTTGACGAAGTAAAATATAATGTAAATCCGGCGAAAGAAAGTATGGATGCTGAGACCAGAATCGATCTGAAAGCAATTGACAGGGCCTCACAAACTGCTTCCTTCGCAGGCGCTTTCTTTCTTTTTTTCAAAAAGTTATCGGTCAGTAAAATGGCATAGTCAATGGTTGCGCCCAGCTGGACGGTATTAAGAACCAAATAACCTATATAATTTATAGATGTACCGGTAAAATAAGGTATTGAAAGATTTATCCATATGGCTACCTCAATGGTAAGTACAAGAATTACCGGCAGCATAATGGATTTAAAAGTTAACAGTACCACCAGGAAAACTGCCGCAATAGCGATAAAGCTGATCCGAACATTATCGACCTCCACTACCTTTTTTATATCGCTTAGAGTTGCGCTCTGGCCGACCATGTAGAACTCATCATAATATTGCCTGATAATCCCGTTTATCTCCTCTACAGCATTAAAAGTTATTTCTCCTTCATCAGGCAAATCAGTGTACAGAACGATACGTGAATAGTTTTCAGAGTAAAACTGCCGGGTAATATCCTCACCTAAAAAGCCCGAAGGTATAGTGTCTCCTACAGTTGATGCATACGAGACCACATTTCTAACGTGGGGACGCTTTTTCAGTTTATCTGACAAAGCCGCTTCTTTTGCGATATCCCTCTTGGGGACCATGATAGCGATAATATTGGTACGGCCGAATTTCTCACTTATGTCAATATTGCTGCGGCCAAGCTCACGTTTAGCATTAAAGTCACTATAACCATATAAAAAGTCGGTCTCTCCCTGTCCCAGATAAGCGGGTACTATAATAATTGCAACTATAACAGTGACAGGGATAAAAAGCTTTGATACATATTTGCCTATACTTCTGAATTCAGGCATAATTATGCGATGACCGGTTTTATCAATCAATTTGCAAAGAGAGAGGGTCAGCGCGGGAAGGAATACGATGACCGAAATAAAGCTGAAAATAATACCCTTTGCGAGACAGATTCCCAAATCCGGTCCTATCCTGAATTCCATGAAAATAAGGGCCAAAAATCCGAACAAAGTTGTTAATGCACTTGCCGCCACTGTAGTAATCGATGCCTTGATTGCATGAAACATGGCTACTTCCGCATCATCATATTCTTTTCGAAAGTCCGCAAAGCTGTGCAGCAGAAAGATAGCGTAGTCCATGGACACTGCCAGCTGGAGGATAGGACTTACCGAGTTTGTTACAAATGAAATCTCGCCAAAAATAATATTGGTGCCCATATTAACAATTACAGCCATACCTGTCGCAGAAAGAAACAATATCGGTTCCAGCCATGATGTTGTTGACAGAATCAGTATTATGATAATAACCGGCAACAAAATGGTCACAGCCAGACTTACTTCGGTTACGGCCGCTTTTTGCATGTCGGTGAGATTTGCCGCTTCCCCCGCAATTGCTCCTTTAGGTCCGACAATTTTGCGGATTTCAGCTATAACATCCTGTTCAGCTCCATTTTCAACAGTAATCGAATACAGGGCGCTCCGATCTTTATAAAATCCTTCGACAGTTTCTGGGTCCTGCATTATTAAAGGTATTTTTATGTCGGCTACATCATCCAGCCATAAGACTTCGCTTACTCCCTCTATCTCAGAAAGCTGCCTTTTAATATCCAACGCTTCGGCAATTGAAACATCTTCGACCATAACGCTTGCATTTGGAATGGCCTGTGTGAATTCACGTTTCATAATTTTAATGCCTGTTGTGGATACGGCTTTTTGAGGAAGATAATCGGCAATATTGTAATTGACGTTCACCGACAACATAAGAACAGCAGATATTATTAAAATAATAATACAGGATATTATGATTGTCTTCCGTTTATTTATAATAGCCCATGCAAATCTGTCCATATTTTCTTCCTGTAATGAAATTACAGACTTGTGTAAATCTTCTCTATGAATTATAATAAACACATTGTTGGAATTCAACCAACAGTGTTGGTGAAAATGCTTTTTATCCATCATAATTATTTTTAGTTGTTGATTATGAATAAAAATTTAGGGAGATTGTTTAATCATGAAAGAGAAAACAGACCGCAGGGTGAAATACACTAAAGCTCTTCTTAAACAAGCGCTTGTGGAACTATTGAAAGATCGTCATATCTCAAAAATTTCAGTCACTGCTTTGTGTGAAGCGGCGGATGTCAACCGCAGTACATTTTATGCACATTACACTGATCAATTCGACCTGCTGCGGCAGGTAGAGGGTGAAGTAATAGCTAATCTGAAGAGCTTTCTGGAGCAGTATGTGGATGATCGTATGCCAATAACGGAACAGAATTTAAAAGGGCTATTAGAGTATGCCAAGTCAAATGCCGATCTGTTTACAGTGCTTTTAGGCGAGAATTGCGACCATGCTTTCCATAATGATTTAATGGAACTGGTAAAGCTGATACCGTTTCAATACAACGCAGAAGAAAGCCAAAAAGAGTATTTGCTGACCTTCGCCATCAACGGCTGCATCAGTGTCCTGTATAAATGGCTTGTTGAAGGAAGAAAGGAAACCCCGGAGGAAATGGCCAACCTTGTGCTAAAGGTTATTTATAACGGTCTGTTGAGTTTTTAAGTAACCTTATTCTTTTATGGCTTTCTTGAAAATTATTGTAGGCTATAATAGAATAAAGCAGTAACTTTGTTAAGCTTTACTATCCATCCATCTATTATATAAAGCAGCTTTGTTTGCTCATATGTTGTTTACAGAATTAAAATCTATTAATACTCCCTGAAAATCACGTGAGAGAAAACATGTTTAACCGTTACTTTTCCATCGTCTGATGCTTCTTCCTCTGCCTCCCGCTTTGTTGTGGAGTAAACTGCTTTAATACCTTTGCTTTTTAAGTAATTTACAACTTTATAAGTGGCGCCGAAATCCCCCTGGACAAGCACTGCATCATCAGGATCCAGCTTTTCTTCAAGCCAGTCGATGATTTTATCAACTTCGTTTGATATATCTTCTGTATCCGGGGATATATTGCTCCATATACTCTGTAATTCTTCCGGAAGGTGTATGTATTCATCTATATTAAATACTTCGGCACCCTCTCTTATTTGTTTGTCAGTCAGATGATGCGAAAAAATTAAAAACATTTTTTTCTTTTTATTTTTGCCTATAATCTTTTCAAACCTGTCTACTAAACATCCTAATTCATTTGCAAACTTTTCCGAAGAGGCTGCTTTTATCCTGGTACTCCTATATCCCGCGTGATTCAGATCATTCCTTTTATGAGCTATATCCACCAAAAGATCGGCCATTTCGTCTATTATACTGCTGTCCAGCAAGCTGTACATTCGATTTTTAATAACCAGTTCGCTTTCTTCAAGAGGTCTGAGCCTTCCTTCTCCCCGTGATTTGAGGCTATGGATGTAGTTTAATACCCTGGAAATCTTCATTCGGGAATCAGAAGCACAAACGTCTATACTTAGAGTATTGCAAAATAAGTTGAATATGTTTTCTTCCAGGAAAGTATAACCCTGTTGAATAAGATTAAAATTAATACATGTTCTGACAGCCTGTACAACGTCATTGATCAAATCCCCTGTATAGTTCTCAACGATTGAAGCCATTTTATCCAATATCTTTTCAAAAGGCTTTAGTTCATTAATATCTATCTTTTTAAGTTCATTTAATGATTTTTTCAAACTCAACGCACATTCTGATATATCGCAGCCCCTTACGGTATATAACGCGTTGGAAAAGCTCTTTAAGTTTCTGTTTATGTTCCTTGTGGCTGCGGCAGTCACATTACTGCCCTTAGAACTTTTTAATACAGGATTAATGGTCTTCTCAATCAAATCAGCAATTTGACGGCAGTCTCCTATTGTTATAAGTTTTTCTGCGGCTATAGTCCAATCTGAGAATAAATTGAAAATTGAAAGATCCGCTATTTCAGCAACAGGTTCATTGGGAATATACGCACCATAATAAATCCCTTTTATTTCAACATTCTTTACAAATTTTGCATAGTTGAGCACCGCCATGATTATAAAGGGAGTGGACCTGAACGAATGGGTCACATCCACATAGATTTCATCATTTTCTTTAATATTTTCAAATATCTGATCGAAATGTTCCCAACGTTCCTGGTCGTTATGACCGTCTTTGATATGGAGTTCTTTGTATGAAATCTTTTTCCTGTCAAAAAGCTCCTTCAACCCCGGTTTTTCTGCATCTTTAGTTTTCCAGTTCTCTTCGTATGCCCTGGCCGTCAATGCCACAAGAAATTCGGCATCGTTCCCAATTATTTTGGATAAGGCTTCCTGTACGAATCTTGTCTCAATTTCTAAATTTTCATATTTATATATAGTCTTTTCATAAGTTCCTGCGCCTAAAAAAGTGATAACCTTTTTCATGATTAATATCCCCACATTCTTATAAATTGCATTGCTTGTAATTCCACTGTTTTTTCATTCATTTATATTTCAGTATACCTTCCTGCTTTTTTCCCTCAAGAGCTGTATTCTCTGCTCAAGTAGCTCGTTATCGTCCTGACCGATTCTTTCCGTTTCAAATTTTATCAGAGTATCCTCCACCAGCTTGAACAAGCTGCCGCTTATTTGAAGATGAACAATACTTCCAAGAAAATCGTCTCCGGAACAGATTCTGTCAAACTGGTAAATCTGCCTCAGAAGATAATAATTCCTGCCCTGAATCAGTTCGTTAACCAGTGCTTCGGAGATTTCATATAAAAAGTCGCCATCTCTGCTCATCGAAATATTTTCATCAGATATAGGGATTTCTCTGTTTAGGATTTTTATCTTAACTTTTGCATTACCTCTGGCCGTTATATCTCCCGTTTCTTTAAATCCGGTGGAAATCATTATTTCTTCCAGGATGGACGGGTTTTTTTCAAGGATACTTCTAAAGAAAAATTCTTCCTGATATGTAACGGCATCAAAGGTTTTAAAGCTTCCGTCCTTCATCAGCGCTATATAAAATGGTGTGAACTGAACGTGTTCGGCAGCCTTCTCATATTCATCATAGTCAAAGTCTATGTCAATAAGTTCCTGGGGAATATTATACCTTAACCTTTCATCGCCTTTAAGAGTCAATACCGCATTTTGAAGTTCAAACTGATTGGGATCACTCCAGGTATTAATGAAATACGAATCATAATTCAGTATTTCATTGAAACTCCTTATCCGGTAACTGTTTTTGTAGAATTCCGCCGGCAGAGGTTTGCAATTAATTGCATCAAAATACATCTTCCGTTTACTTGTTTTCTCAATCTGCTTCTTGCCACATTTAACTGAATTCCTTGCCCATTCGGTGGCGTGCAGGCTCTGTTTGCCTTCAACAATGTGGTTACATGTTAAAAGGTTTTTATAAAACACCTCGGCTATTTCTCTGTTGGATCCCAGCCCCAGTATTTCTATAAGCTCTTCTTTGTCGGCAATGGTCGTCTCGCAAACCAGCTTGTCCATATAATATTCAATTATATGAAAATCATCTTCATAATATTTTTCCCGCATATTAAACTGCTGCAGAAGAACAGGATATTCTACCATCAGGAAACGGCTTATTTCATCTATATTATCCTGTTTTTTCATGATCAAATTGCTTTGGTTTTTTATTTTCATATTACTCCCCCGCTGATATAACCTTTTTGATAATAGCCTTTTTGTTTGCAGTACTCTATAAAAGCCTTAAAATAATACCTTGGCGGCTTGTCATCAGGCAAAGGATTTTTAGCCGAAGTATTTATAAGGGTATGGGAATCTCCAACCATAATAAGCAGTCTCTTCGCCCTGGTAATAGTTACATTGAGCCTTCGCAATTCGTTTAAAAAGCCTATTTTGCATTCCGGATTGCTTCTTACAAAAGAATAAAAAATAATTTCTTTATCTCTTCCCTGGAAAGAATCCACCGTATCGATTTCAATTTTTTCTACTATGTTTTTAATTCTGGCTCTGTCTATTTTGGCATTATTCGTCAACTCATCAATTATATTCTTTTTTATGCACTCTGTTTGAGCCTTATACGGAGTGATAATCCCTACATCTTCAAGCGTACACATTTTCTCTCCCTTATAATCGAGAATCCTGATACCCTCATTGAGAAAATCAATTCTTTCTCCGATAATTTTTGCTATTATGGCTGCTTCCGTATGATTTGTATATACATTCTGATTGTCTATGACATTTACAGTCTCATTCTTTTCAGGCATATCGCATGTATCAATAAAATATATTGGATTTTTTATACCGCCGAAATTTATTAATCTGTGCTCTGTCTTGCAGCCGGTTTTATACTTGCCTTCATAGAACAGCTCAGATATGGGACGGGCGATATCCTCATGCATTCTGAACTGCGTATCGAGCATCACCTTATTTTCCTCGCCGACTATATGGAAAAGCTTTTCAAAAAGGCTCACTTTATAGACTTCATCCAGATTAACTTCAATATCATCGAATTTTTCTCTGGCTTCTTTTATGAAATCATCGTCCGCAACCGGCGGCAATTGTTTATGGTCGCCGATCAGTATCGTTTTTCTGGCCTTTGACATGGGAACTATAATATCATGAAGCTGTATCTGGCCTGCTTCATCAATAATTGCTACGTCATACTCCATGTCTTTAAACAATCTGTTGGTATTGACCCCAATACAGGTTGCTCCGATTATCTGCACATTTCCCAACGATATTTCTGATAAAACATCCTGGCGGCCCTGAAGCTCTTTAATCCATTGCTCGGAAATAGATATCTTTTTGGGCGCATCTTCGATGATTTTTTTATATTTTTTTATCAGCATATCTACATGGCTCTTAAAAGCTTTGCTTTTTTCCGAAAACTCCAGCCCGACAACAGTTGATTTTTCTCTTATTTCTTCAACGATATTCTGGAGAATGTTAGTAATTTTACTGACGTTCTGATCCAGAATATTATATTTTCGGACAAAATACGGGACAACTGAAATCAGCTTTAAAAGCTTAAATAAAAACAATTGAATTTTTGCCCACATTAATTTTTTCTTTATTTTGGCTTTTTCTTCAAGTTTGTACCATATTGACTCCAGAATACCCAGTTTTTCATTGTACTTGCTTACATTTTCCTTCATTTCGTCCTGGTATTTCCGGGCAAGCTGCTCAATTTCCTTTTGCAGCACAAGCACATAAACATCCACCAGTACATTTTTGACTTTATCAATCTTAACAGTCTCCGGTCTTCCCAGTCGTATACATTTAAGTCCTTTATCAATGCACTTTTCCAGTACATTATCCACAGCCAGGTTGTTCTTTGAGCTAACTAGAACCTTTTTTCCCTGGTCCACAAAAAGTTTAAGCATAGCGACAATGATTTCGGTTTTGCCTGTGCCGGGAGGTCCCTGGACAAGCATGAAATCTTCCGCATTGATTGCCATGTTTATTGCTTTTTCCTGGGATTCGGTCAGCTTATCCATTTTTACAACCGTACGGTTGGTTATCGGGAAACATTCACCTAATACAATATTATTAAAAATCCTTTGATTCACGGCGTTACCTTCGGCAATGCTGTTAAAAGCCGCTCTCTGGATTTCAAATGTTACATTCCTGTCGCTTTTTTTAATGTATCCGGATTGCGGAATTTCATCGTGACCAATTATTTTTAATATTTTAATAACAAATTCGTTGTTCTTTGTATCGATATCATTGATGGCCGCAGGTATTCCATTATCTTCTTCATCTTTCTTTATTAAAATGTTTTGCCCTACCAGGGCATCCTTATCATATTTCTCCAGGCTTTCATTTATCTTAAAACAGTAGCTGACACCCTTTATATTCTCATTCTTCTCGGTTGCTCTTACAGCTGAATAAGTAAAGTCATACCCTTTTTTCTTGTCATATTCTTCTTCGAAATCAATCAGTTTGGTATGTATACTGCAAAACTCAGCTATGCTTTCCTTCAAATCTGTATTTTCCTGATTCAATAGTTCCTGTAGTAAATCATCCTCTTTTTCCAGTTCTTCCGCTATATTAAGCCTTATACATTCGTTTTTAATCCTGTTAAAGAATATCCATGCCGCCGCGGGGTCGGCATAGCTTCTTGTACCTTTCATAAGCAAGGTAAAGCGATGCTTGACCTGGATATAATTCTTAAGAACGCTTCGGGTATCCGACTGTCTCTTCGGGAATATGCCCCTTACTGAAAGAAAGTAGTTTCCGGGCGAAAATTCTCTCAGAATAATATACATTTTATAGTTGTTGGTTAACATATACAGGCTTTCTGACTGGTTGCCGGAAATATCTCCCTTGCTTTGATACTTTACCCATACCAGCGGAGATTTTCTGAGTTCCTCGGCAAGAATATGCTTTTTGTCGTAATCTTCATAAAGATACACTGGAACTGTAGGAATTGTATTCATATCAAAAAATTTAGTGCCGTCTCTTACGCCCAGATTATAATTTTTCATTTTAATTCTCCCATCGTCTAAATATACAGTAGATATCCTCTTCCGTTTAGTTTAGCCTTATTTTCGCTGTTTTCCTGAAAACTTCCTGCAAAATAACGGGTCGGTTTTAATACGGAACCTTCCATGATGTATTTAATCCCGTTTCGGATTCCCACCTTAAAATACGAATTTTTTATATCAATTTCCTTTGAAATATCTACAGGACAATATTTTGAAATTAGAATCCCTTTTTTGGTTTCTACAATATAACATTCTTTGACGGATTCGATTTCGAAAACATTATACAGCCCCATGTCAATCCTTGTTCCCGGGCTTAACAAGTTTTCAATATTTGATATATTTGTCTTAAGGAAAATTTGAAACTTGCTGTTATTTGTTTTTATCAGTCTCCGGCTTTTTGTTACAAACATGCCGTTTTCCACCACTCTGACACCGGTGATATATTCTTCAAGGTTAAAATTAACCCTGCCATGGGTTGTTGCCAAAATACCATTCTGAACATCCCATTTACCGGCTGAAAGGTTGTCCAATACTTTCTCATAGAAATGGCTATCAGATATGTAAGGCATTAAATCTATGCTGATATATTTTATCTTTTTTATTTTCTTTAGCAGCGGATATTCATCATTATTTATTTTTCTTTTCCCTAAATCCAGAGGAATAAGCGGTCTTATTACCGTATTCTCAGGCATTACACAGGAAATTGTCAATAATCCGTTGTTTTCTCCTGTTTTGTTCAAATCAGCGTATCCCTTTTCCGCTAGGATTTTGCACAAACTCTCATAGATATCTTGTGAATCAGGTATTGATACTATTTCTCCCACTGATGTAAAAATAATTTTGTAATCTTTAGTCATAAGCTGCCCCGCAATGTTCTCATGTCAAAAGCTGTCTGATAAAATCCCTGTCTTTTGGCTCGCAAGAATTCTCCGCAAGCACCTTAAGAAAATGTTTGAATTTAAAACTAAGAAGGTCTTCTCTTTTTGAATATAAAACATGGCTGCACCTGTGCATGATTTCATTCAACTCTTGCCACTCATCCCAGCTAATGGAGAGGTTTTCGATGGTTATCCGGTTTTTACCCCTACTCTTGGATTTTAACAGCTCATTTTCTGCATTGTCCATATAATGTATAATCGGCACGTCTCTGTGAAACAAACATATTCCGCATGAAATTCCAAAGTCTTTTTTGTACTCTGCCAGAGCCGGCTCTTCATAAATTCTTCTTTTTATATTAAGATAAACGGTTTGAATAACCTCAAGTATATGGTTGAACTGACAAATGAAAAATATGTCATCTCCGCCTGCGTAAATAAGATGTATGTTTTTAATATCGGAAACCGCTTTATTTACTGTCTCTGTTATTGTTATGCTGATATCCGACTTTACATCAGCCTCTTTTATGTTGGAAAACAAATTGCCTAAATTGTCAAAATCCATTTTTACCGCAGCAAGTTTAATGCCGTCAAGACTGAAATTCTCCGATTCCCTTTTAGGCAGAAGAGAGCAAATGGAATAATGTGATTGGTCTGAATATTCTAAACCAGCCTCGTAAAGATTCAGGCTATGATACTTATTTTGTTCTATAACATTCGCCAATGCTGAAAAAGCACAGTTATATCCGCTGCCGAAACTTCTGTCCTTAAGCAATGCATCGATTACCCCATAAAATAACTGGATTTTCCCCTGGTTTTCGAAAAATATCGTCTCCTGGACTTTTTTCAAATGATTATCAAAAATACTTCCGGCATTTTTGCTATTTTTAATAACTGCCTGTATTTTCCCGCTGGAAACTGTAATGGGAGTATAAAAATAATCCTCCAGGATCTCGGTTAATTCTTCATTTATTTTAATAGTCAGTTTTTGTATGTACTCTGATCGCAAGGTAATTTCATTAAGGCTTTCCATGCTGTCATTCTGATATATAAAACTTTGTATTCCGGAAAAATCGACCCCGGCAAACATTATTTTTTCATTTTTTCGATAGCCATCCGGTATATCTTTGAAAAGCAGAGCTTCTTTTGTCCATAACATGCAGCAAAACCGTCCGAAATTTTGTCAATATTTGATTCCATATCTTTTATATACTTCTTTGTTAAATAAGAATATTTTATCTTTATTAAAAAATAAACAGACTTTTCTATTCACTTATATTTCTATAATAAAATAATACATTAACAAGCCTGTAGAATCAAGAATCCGCAAAGCCGGAACCCCAATGATCATGCCAATAAATAATTGATCTGATCTGACAAGCTGATATTTTCAGTATCCCATTTTCTTTCCGGACAATTGATTATTTTATATGGAATTTTCAAAGCGTTAATAAATTGATTAAACTGTTTATCCATCCACGGAGGAGTCCATGCGCCAGACCTGCATATATGTATTGCCGTTACCGTAATGTCTTTGTCAATGGTGTTAAAACTGCAATATCTTACGTCATAAATACTGTTGATCTGTTTGAAATGCTCCGGTTTTTCTATTGTATACGGGCTATAGATTATATTCGCTTTTTTGATGTGTCCATCTTTCAAAAGTTTACCAAGCCAGTTGGAACAATTGACTTCAAAGTTAAGAGATGAAAGCCCGCCATAGCCAAGGTCAGAATGAGCATCAAACAAGTAAACTATTGTACACTTGTTTTCTTTTGCAATGTCATAGGACAAGGCATGGGAGTCTGAAACATATGCTTTAATATCCTGTGCAAATGTGAAGCGCTCCCTTATCCTCTCCCAGAACTTATCCAACTCTGAAGAGAGCTGAAATGATTCTTTTATATCCACTCCCCGCGCTCTGGCCTGGATATATCTTTTATACCAAAGGTCAATAAGACTTCTGTTATTTTCTATGTAAGAACCCCAATTATCTTTTTTCGTATAGATAAAATAGTCCCAATCAATTGATAATAGGCACTTTTCCATTTCACCATCTCCTATGCGGAACGTCCTATTTTTAATTGCTCAGGAAAGAGACTGCTGAAAATCAGCCCATTAATTAATATGAGTCAATCTTTGTGCTGCATCAGTAAGATAAAATTCGGAACTTGCCTGCAAGAGTTTTATTACTGAATTGTTATATGGCAGGTTTGCTATGTACCCTTATTGAAAAACCTGTTAAGATAGCTCATAAACAAAAAACCTCCTCAAAATCGCCAATGGTTCCCATTAGGAATCAGAAGAAGTTGCTATAAAATTCTTTAGATCACTAATAATTATACTATTCTTTTGACTTTCAAAGGTCAATTTTTTATAATTCTGAATTCTTAGGATTATCGTCTATATGCTGCAAATGATTCATAAAAGAAACTCTTTTATAAAAATTTTTAATATTTTTCTCCATATAAAGATGATACCAGAGCATACTTTTTATATAATACTGTTTTGAGATATTATACATGTATGTTTCCAACAAGAATAAATATCATTTTGGGAGATTTAAAATGAAGATATGGCCTGACCAAAAGCCGTATTATTCCGCAAATCAGTACTATAGGCAGATTTTCGGTGAAAAAATCTATAAAATCTCGTTGGATATTGGCTGTACCTGTCCCACCAGAGACGGCACAAAAGGCACAGACGGATGTACCTTTTGTTCTTCAAGCGGTTCCGGGGATTTTGCCATAGCAGGGCCTATGCAAATTCGTGAAAAAATTGATTCGGCCATTCAAATGGTTGCATCAAAAAGCAGTTCGAACAGCTACATTGCATATTTGCAGTCTTTTACCAACACTTACGGGCCGGTGGAGCTGTTGGTTCCTGTATATGAAGAAATCCTCGCGGATGAAAGGATCGTAGGCCTTTCAATCGGCACAAGGCCGGACTGTCTGGCAGAAACAATGATAAAAGAGTTAGCCCGTTTATCTGAAATAAAGCCCATATGGGTCGAACTGGGGCTTCAGACTATTCATCAAAAAACCGCGGATCTCTTTCACAGGGGATACGATCTGCCGGTTTATGAAGACGCTGTGGCACGCTTAAACCAAGCCGGTATTCCTATAATTGTCCATTTGATAGTGGGACTTATGCGTGAGACTTATGATGATTTTATGTCTACAATTGATTATATGGCAGATCAGCCTGTAAGTGGCATTAAAATGTCAATGCTGCACATATTGAAAGACAGTCCTTTGTATAAAGAATATATGGAAAAGCCCTTCCCTTTGCTGGATGAAGAGACTTATATCAAATGGGTGGCAGATGCAATAACCAGATTGCCTCAGGACATGGTCATTCATAGAGTGACCGGGGACGGCAATCGAAAAAACTTGATCGCGCCTGAATGGAGCGCATACAAGCGGCATGTCCTAAACGGGTTGATTCATTATATGACTGAGAACGGACTTTATCAGGGACTTAATTACAAGAGGAAGTAAATAATTCGCGAACGTGATAAGTTTTTATTTTTCGACTTTTTTCAAATATTTCACAGGCACTCTCTTTGTCAGCCATACCCCATTCTTTGAAAGGTAAAACTTGTAGCCATCCCTGGACATTTCTCCACTTTTTACACAGTAAAGCACAGGTCTGCCGTGACGTTCGCCCACTTTGACGGCCGTCTGCTCGTCTTTTGACAAATGAACATACAATCTGCTCATTGGAAGCAATCCCTGCGTATCGATAGAGGCTGCATACTTTTCCCCTGTGCCGTGCCATAACAGCTCCGGCGGAGCTGCTTCTGTCAGCTCCACATCCACGGGGATGGAATGTCCCTGGTTTGCGCGTATCAAAGTCTTATCCTCATTGAATGAAAACCGCTGCTTGTCGTCCGAACGGACAATCTCCTCCAACATATCCATATTAAATTCGGTACGCTTCGCTATGCCGGCAATAAGTTCGTCGACTTTCGCCCAGCCGTGCTTGTCCAGGGATATGCCGATTACCTCAGGTTTGTGTCTGAGGATAAGGCTGATAAATTTGCCTAAATTTGTCCTATTCATAAATGACTCCAATGAATATGTAGCCGAGCCGTATCCATGGCATGAATATTATTTTCAAACCTCTGACGACATTTTAATACTTAATCAGGTTCGGAATCAAGTTTGGGGGATCATTATAATATGCCGCTTCTCTCACCGTTTTGCATTTTTTTTGTTCGTTATATAATATATATAATTGTAATTACTGCATGCAAGGAGATGCATCCAGCTTCTATGATAATTACGCTGGTGAATGATACCTTTAATGTGAACAATAATGGTACTACCATTTCATCGATGAGGTTTGCCGAGGCACTGGCACAGCATGGCCACAAAATCCGTATAGTCACGTGCGGCGATCCATCCAAAAGCGGGAAAGACCTTGATACCGGTTTTGAAATGTTTTATCTTCCAGAGCTAAAAGTTCCGGTTGCGACCAGGCTGGCCCATAAGCAAAGTACACTTTTTGCCAAACCGGTGCGCACAGTCCTGGAAAAGGCGATTTCCGGGGCAGACGTGGTACATATTTATCAACCATGGGCACTCGGAAACGCGGCACAGAAAATTGCCCGGCGAATGAACATTCCTACAATTGCCGCTTTTCACATACAACCTGAAAACATAACATACAATATAGGTCTTAAATGGTTTCCACCCGCCGCTCATTTGACTTATTTTTTGCTCTACCTGTTCTTTTATCGCAAGTTTTCACATATCCATTGCCCGTCGAAATTTATTGCCGCGCGTCTTCGGGGACACGGATATAAAGCGCGACTGCATGTCATATCAAACGGTGTCCACCCTGCTTTTTGCGCTCCGGACAAACCAAGGGATCATAAACTTAATCCAATCAAGATACTAATGATCGGCAGGCTATCTCCCGAAAAAAGGCAGGATGTCCTGATCCGTGCGGTAATGAAATCCCGTTATGCGGATCGCATCCAGCTTTATTTCGCCGGGAAAGGCCCCTGGGAAAAGAAACTCCGCAGTATGGGAAGCAAACTTACCAACCCACCTGTGTTTGGATATTACGATCGTGACGAACTGATCCGGCTCATATATGACTGTGATCTTTACGTGCATGCGTCCGACGTGGAGATCGAAGGCATCTCGTGTATCGAGGCTTTTGCATGCGGCCTGGTCCCGATCATTTCCGACAGCAAACGAAGCGCCGCGGCACAATTTGCGCTATTCCCACAGAATCTTTTCAAGGCTGGCTCCCCCGAATCGCTGGCTGAAAAAATCGATTTCTGGATTGATAATATCCACCTGCTCAAAGAAGCCGAAAAGAAGTATGCACGCTTTGGGAATCAATACTTATTGGAGCACAGCATCAGAAAAATAGTCAAGGTATATTCGTCCATGTCCAATAAGGATAAAAACGAATACTATCGCAGTATTTTTTTCAGGCTCTTCTCCCACCTCTTCCAAATATGCATAGCCTACCCCCTCCTTACATTCTGGACGCGGTTTGTTCTGGGCGTCAAAGTTTATGGCAGGAAGAATCTTCGCGGTATCAAGAGTGCACTCACTGTCTGCAACCATGTGCACCTGCTGGACAGCGCCTTGATTGGCCTGGCATTTTTCCCTCGGAGAGTCATCTTCACGGCGCTTCCAAAGAACGTCAACTCCCTTTGGCCCGGCAAACTTGTGCGGGTGCTTGGCGGTATGGCGGTCCCCCAGAATATCATGGGACTGAAAACATTTTTTGACGAGATGGAGTTTCTTTTAATGAACAACTACATCGTGCACTTTTTCCCCGAAGGAGAATTAAAACCTTATGACAACAGTCTGCGCGATTTCAAAAAGGGTGTATTCTACCTTGCGGCGAAAGCCCGTGTGCCTATCGTTCCCATGCTGATTACATTTGAGTCTCCAAAAGGGCTGATTAAAATAATTCGCAAAAAACCTGTCATGCGGCTGCATATAGGAAAGCCGACATACCCGATTACAACCGACCTGAAAACCGATTCCAAACTTAGGATGAAAGCGGTACGCGACCAAATGAAAGCGAGCCTTTGATACTATAATTTTTTCAGTGTTACCGTTTTACAAAGAGGTTTTCATCAAGCTGCTGCCTTTACTGATCCGGATTATATTGATTCTTATAATATCTTATTATCCAGAATGAAAAGCATAACCTGTCATGTCTGCATGTGTGTAGTTCCTGATTGCTTCTTGTTCTTCGCGGAAAAGCATGTTGCAGAATGTAAAATGCCTTCTCATGAATTGGTCTATTACTTTTTACTTACCATAAACACTCTTCCTTATATCAAAAAGATGTGCTATTTCTTCCCCCGGCAGGACTTTCGCATTTCCAAGAATTTTAGTATAAAGCTTAATGGAAAAGTAGTGCTCCAAAGTTTCCATCTTGTAGTAGGCATCATACAGATCTTTACCCATAGTGAGTGCCCCATGGTTTGACAGCAGTATAGCATTATAGTCAGCAGCTTTTTCGCCAATTATCTCAGCTAATTTCTTCGATGATGGGCTTGCATAATCTGCCACCCCTATATTTCCTATAGACAATACAACCTCGGGCAGGATAACCTCATTCAAATCAAGATCACATATCGAGAATGCAGTGGTCTTTTGGGGATGTGCGTGTACACATGCCATAACATCTTTGCGTTTTTTGTATACTTCAAGATGCATCTTATACTCAGATGAAGGCTTATTCTTCCCGTCAACCACGTGCCCTTCCATATCTATAGTAATTATATCCTGGTATCTCATGGCGCCTTTGGATATGCCTGTTGCTGTAATCAGGACCTCGTCATCAGAGATACGCATGCTGATATTGCCATCGTTAGATGCTACGAAATTTTTATTGTAGAGCATCTTCCCGATTTCAATTATCAGCTTTTTTTCCTTCCTGTATTTCATTTTGCTCACCCTTAAATAATTTTTTCAGATTGATTTCAAACGGCGGATAAATGACTCCCTTTTCTGTCACTATAGCTGTTATATTATCAGCAGGAGTAACATCAAAGGCAGGATTAAATACCTTCACATGTTCCGGAGCTACCTGTATTCCTTTTATGGTCCTGACCTCCAATGCATCTCTTTCCTCTATTGGTATGTCTTTTCCGCTTTTACAGTCCATATCGATCGAAGGAGTGGGAGCAGCAATATACATAGGGATTCCAAAATGCTTTGCAAGGACTGACAGTCCTAAGGTGCCTATTTTATTTGCCGTATCACCATTTGCAGCAATACGATCGCATCCCACGATTACAGCATTGATTTTCCCCTGGCTCATAACCATTGCAGCCATATTGTCACATATCAATGTTACGTATATGCTGGATTTATAAAGTTCCCAGGATGTCAGCCTGGATCCCTGTCCAAGAGGCCTGGTTTCATCCGCATAAACCTTCAGATCAATTCCCTTCTGTTTGGCAAGATAAAATACTGACAGAGCTGTACCGTATTTAGAAGTAGCTAATGCACCTGCATTACAATGGGTAAGTACTGTATCTCCATCCTTGAGCAATCCGAGCATATTCTCCCCGATTTTATAGTTTATTTCCTCATCCTCTTTTTCAATAAGTCTTGCCTCTGCTTCCAGTCCTTTAATTATATGTTCAATGTCCATATCCTTCATGCTGTTTGCTTTTTGCTTCATACGCCTTATAGCCCAGAAAAGGTTAACTGCGGTCGGACGCGATGATGCAATATAATCGCAGCCATTGTTAAAATGATCAAAAAAAGCTTCCTTACTTTCCTTCGGTGCATTCATTGCAGCAATTACCGCTCCGTATGCTGCTCCAACACCGATTGCCGGTGCGCCGCGAAGCTTAAGTGTTTTTATTGCATCGTAAACATCTTTTATATTATCCAGTTCAATATACCTTTCCTCGACAGGAAGAAGGGTCTGATCAAGAATACTTAACTTTCCGTCTTTAAATTTCAATGTATAGAAATCCATAACCTGTTCCACCCCTTGTTATTCATACTATCACTTTTAGTAAACAAAAGGCCTTAAAAGATCATTCAATCTTATGGGAAATATCAGATTATCCTTGCTGACAGCTTTAACTCATATAGCCGTATAAACTGAAAATGGCAATTTTTCAACTCTATTTACAATCAAATGGTAATACAAGTTATGAATTATGTCAAAAATCTTCCGCTCAACATAGCTCTGGTTGACTACAAAAGACTTTAAGATTTAAATTTTACCGTTATAGTTTTCCCATGCAGTGCCATCATTACATGCAGTAATCATAGTGTAATACACTAACATAATAAGGGGAAGGTCATGACGGTTCCTTCCCCTACGCAAGATATCACATATGATCATATATTTTATTATAAAAATCAGCCGCTTCTTGTTATAACTCCAATTTATTCTGCAATTATAACCTGAACACCCAGGCTGTCCAACCTCGATTTCAAAGATTTATTGGCGATTGGCTTGGATGTAATAATACAATCTATATCCGAAAAATCTGCAAACAGCATCAAAGCGTCTGTTTCAAATTTTTCAGGTTCAATCAGAAGTATAACTTTCTCTGCCGATTGAATAAATGTACGCTTCATTGTCGCTTGAAATGGGGTAACACATGATAGTCCCTGCGTGCCTCTGACTCCTGTGGTAGATATAAACAATAGCGGTACTTTCACTTTTCGTACATATTCTTCAGCGTCAGGTCCAACCAGTGCTTCTTCTCTGCCGACAAGGAACCCTCCCGTTAAATGAGTCGCTATATCAGTTACTGCTAATACATTGGCTATCGAAATCGAATTTGTAACAACAGTCAGATTTTTTTTGCCTATAAGCTGATAAGACATTGCCAATGTCATTGAACCTGAATCCAACATGATGGTGCTTCCTGAATCAACGAGCTCTGCCGCTTTTTTTGCAATTGCGATGACTTCGTCAGAAAAAGCTATTTTATGCACTATTTCCGGGTGTACATATTTCGCATACCCTCTGCTTCGCACTATATATCCATTTTTTTCGAGGAAGGTTAAGTCACGTCTTATTGTCGCCGGAGAATCGCCAACACGTTCGATAATTTCATTGACAGCCATTGGTGATTTATTCATCAAAAGCTTCAATATTTCCTGTCTCCGCTGTTCTATGTACATACTCCTGGCCCCTTTTTTAATTATTATTGACAGTAAAAGTTAAAGTTATAATCACGATCGGTATTATTATAACTTTTATTATACAAAAAAATCAATATCAGGGAGGCTTTTGTGATTATATATGATTAACAGCCCTCAAAGAATCTTCTGGGATTATCTATGCATATCTTAGTTAATGTCTTTTCACTGATTCCCATTTCTCCAAGTACTTTGAACGCTCTTTTCTGCAAGAATAAGAATCTTTCCGGGTTGATGCCGTAGATATATTCCTGCTCTCTCTCACTTGGCATATGATCGAACATCGTGGAGGTTGACATAAAATCATGGGATAGCAGCATCCTGTCCGATAATCCTGCATCAATCATTTTTTTGATCGTTTTAATCCTGGTTTCTGTTGCTACCGCATAAGTATTTTCATCAGTAATAAGCGGCAATCTGTCAACTCCAAGCCAGCATCCCTGACTTCCAAGCCAGCACAGATAGTCCATATCTGTTGTTTCAAGGCAATGATCAATTTTAACTCTCTCAAGATTAACGTTTTCTTCTTTTAAAATGCGGAGCTGATGACGTCCCATCTCTGCCTGGGGATATGAGTGCAGCATAATTGGCATGCCAGTTTCATTTGAAGCGATTGCTACCGCACGGTGGATGATTTCTCTTCCGCGGGTAGGGCCCTCTTTGTCCATGGCGGTCTTAATAATACCAGCCTTAATACCGGTCCCGGCTATCCCTTTTGTAATATCGTCAATAAAAAGCTGGGCAAATTGCCTTACTGTTAATGCGCCCAGCATTGGCGACGGTTCCAAGAAAAATCCTGTGCATGCAATAATATTCACTCCGGATGCTTCTGACAGTCTTTTGAGCATTTTGACATCACGGCCCAAATCATAAGGCGTCGCTTCCACAACTGTGTCGATCCCGTTTTCCTTCATTTCTTTCAGATCTTTTAAAGCTCTTCCGAAACAATCCTCTATATAAATTTGAGGATAATTTTCCGGGATACCGGCGCATGAGCTCACCAGATGTTCATGCATTAAAGTAAATCCTAAATCCTCAGTTTTAACATTTCCGGTTACTGTTTGAACTGTTTTCATTGTAATACCCCCCTAATCTCCCAATGTCTCACGCATTGTTTTCAGATCTGCCCGGGCTAAATCGTCAAATCCCCCCAGTTTATTTAACGGATAATCTCCATAGTAATTTTCCGTAATAAACCAGCCTTTATAGCCTGTTTTCTTGATTTCAGCCACTGTCTGCATGTAGTTTCCTGATCCTTTTCCTAGTAAAGAACAGCCTATCATGTTTTCAGGTCCGTCTTTCATATGAAAATGATCTATGACATCATTTCTCAGAACACGTATTTCATCTTTCGGGCACCCATTATTAAAACGTATCGGATTAAATATGTCGTAGCAGATTTTCAGATTGCTTCCGACAAGATCAATCATGATCAGGATTTCCTCCGGCTTTAAGGCGCTTTCGAAAACAATCCCGACGCCCTTTTCACCGCCCAGTTCACAGGCTATTTTTAAGTGCTGACCGAAATTATAAAAATCCTTTTCATTTTTGATTTGTGATATAAAACCAGAAGTAATCATAAGTACGGGAATATCAAGATCGGTGCAAGCCTTAATCGCCGCTTTTATACTTTCGACTCCGATTTTTCCGGCCTCGCTGCCTATTGGATGAATCATACAGGCCAAACGGCATAAGCTCCACAGATGCAGCGCCTGAATTTCAATACCTGTCTCCTCTGCGATACGCTTATAATCGCTCTGAACCGATTGTTTTAAAAGCGGATAACCCGCTTCATACCCACCGAGTTCAGTAATTTGGATTCCATCAAACCCTAGCTTTTTCGCATGATAAAGTGTTTCAGGGCCACGAACCGGAAATACCCATTCGCATATACCAAATTTGTTTTTGCTCATACGCACTCCCTTACTTACAGCCGGAAAATCCCAACAAGCTAGCAATAATATCCGTCTGAAGATTTAATCAGTGTTTTAAACTGGTCTATATCATGGCCGAACAGAATCATAGCCTTTTCTTTTTCTGCAAGGCGGACGATTTCATTAACTGTATCTACGTATCCTTCCTGACTGTACACGATTCCTGCGACTTGGACCGGGGGCCCGATATGAGCTTTGGTATATATCGTGTCTGAAGCCAATATAAATTTTCCGCTCTTTTCAAGATTCACCATCAACCCGAGCATTCCATAGGAATGGCCTGGGCCGAAATTCAGTATTGTTACACCTTCATCTAATTCTAACTTCTGAATATCAGAATAAATCGGGTGCCACTTAATTTCAGCTTTCAGCCAGCTCTCAATATCCGATTCCATATGAAATCCACTGAAATCCCTCTTTGCATAGGCTTTTAAAGTTTTGGCCAATTCATCGCCGTTTACAAATACATCTGCATTGGGGAAAAATTTCAGACCTCCGGCATGATCCAGATGCAAATGTGAAAGGACTACGTATCGAATATCATCAGATTTCAACCCCAGTTTTTCCAAACTTCCAAGAATGTCTTTGTCATTACCTGGCACATACGGATTCAACCGCATTTTCTCAGGCCAGTTCTTCTCCATTCCATCCGGATCACAGCCGGTATCAAAAAGAATATATCCTTTCGAACCCTCTATCAGGAAGCAATGTATCGGGATTGATGCGGTCTTGCCGTCAGCGGACACCTGGTTGGAGGTTTTCATTATAATCTCTCCGTTATCCAAGACATACATTTTCATTTATAATAAACCTCACCTAATTATTAATGTAAAATCATTATTTTATATCAATCTTATATTTCTCTACCCTTGATAAAACACCCGAGGCCGAAACAAACATAATATTGGAGCAAGGCAAATCTTCTGCCGTACGAATGATAAACTTCGCTGAAGCCGCTTTTTCCCTGAATTGCTCAAAATCCAGATATTTTATTTCCTGTTTATTGAACAAGGTGCGTATATCCTCATCAAGACCTGGATTTGCGGTTTTAACTGCTTCAGTCATTATGACTTCTTGTACAACCGTTTCCATCAGTACAGCCCTTATAGCCTGCCTGATATTCGGTATTCCTCTGGTCAAAGTTATATCAATAACCTCAGGACCTTTAGGAATGGGGAAGCCCATATCGCAGATTACAAAAGTATCAAAATGCCCAAGTGATGCAATCTGGTAAATTAAGTTCGGATTCAGAATCCCATCCAGTTTCATAAGTCTTCCTCACAATACTGATATTTTGCTTATTCCTGAAGGGCCTGTCTCGAATCTTTTCTGTTCATCAATACGACAGCCATCAGAATTAAGCCGTTCACAACGCTTTCAAGCCAGAAAGGAGCGCCCAGCAGATTGACACCATTAAACAGTATTCCAAGCATAAATATCGATATAACTGTACCGGGAACATTGTAACTACCGATCTTATATGTTGTTATACTTAAAAATACCGTAGCCAGTCCCGGCATCAGATAGGTCGGCCCTGTATCCGGATATGCATTTCCTGATTTTGCAAGGTATAAAGCCGAACCGATGCCAATAATCGCGCCTGCTAAAATAAATGACATCATTCGAATCAGTTTTATGCGTATTCCTGCCAAGTAAGAGACTCTGGAAGATAATCCGACGGCATATATCTGTTTACCGAAAGGCGTAAGTTCCAGCAAATAAAAAACCAATACAGCTACCAGCAGCAATATCCATATTGTTATATTGAATCCCAAAAAGTTCGCCCTGAACAGTTTTACAATGTCTTTTGATATGACATTTGAGATGCTTTTTCCTCCGCAAAGGCCCAAAGATATACTGTACATAATCATGCCCGATCCAAGAGTGCTTATCGTTGACGGTATATTAAGGGTAACCGTAAGAAAGCCATTAAATACTCCAAGCAGAATCCCTGTCAGTAATGTAAAAAACAATACGCTCCAGTCCGATAAGCCCAAGGTGCTGAGCTTCCCGCCTACCATAATGCATGCACCTATCATATAGCCCAGGGAAATATCAAATTCTCCCGCTATCAGAGGGATCAGCGATGCCAGGGCAAAAAAGCCTACTGTAACACGTCCGACTAAAATTACATTCATATTTTTGACGGTAGCAAAAGAGCTGCTGGCAAAAGAAAAGGCAACAAAAAGTAAAATTGTAATCACCAGAGAAATATATTTAACAAAAATATTTTTAAAAAAGTTTTTGATCATATGTAGCACCACCTTGCTATTGCTTCTCTTGTCAATTCGTCTCCCTTTAATTCGCCCGCAACCTTGCCGTTCCTAAGCGCAATTATCCTGCTGCATACGTTGGCCAGCTGTTCCGGTTCCGTGGAGAATATAATAATAGCAACTTTCTTCTCTGCTGCTTCACGTATTTTTTCGAATATTCTCATGCGTGATGCAGGGTCGACTCCGTAAGTCGGATCATCCAATACAAACACCGAAGGACATGACAATAACCATTTTGCCAGGATAGCTTTCTGCTGGTTTCCACCCGAAAATTTTCCGAACATCATGTTGATGTCATGTCCTGGAATAACATCAAAAATATCAGTAACCATTTTCATCACATTTTTGGAAAGCGTAGATCTGTGCCAGAACCGGAATTCGTTCGGCAAAAGTACATTGTCCTTCAATGTCAATGGCATAATACTGCTGTTCACAGGACGATCACATGGAAGAAGAGATAAGCCGGACTGATGTATCGATCGTGGCGTAGCCTTCAGCGACACTTCTTTTCCATTTATTTTATAAGAACCTTTGCTGATTCTTAGCTCTCCGCCCAGGATTTTTGGCAGTTCAACAACGCCGCTGTCCTTTATTCCTATGATACCTAAGATTTCTCCCTGTTTTACAGAAAAGGTAAGACCATCTATGTTTTCAGCATAAACATCAGTCATAGATAATACTTCATTATTAGTTGATTCGGGTGCTTTAATATTCAGTGCATCCCATAAATTCCCCAATGTATATTTTTTCGCTTGAGCATTAGCCTTCGATTCTGAATCATCCTGCTTCATCATCTTTGAAACAAGTAAATCTTCGGATGTTTCCGATATCAATCCCTGATATACAAGTTTACCATCGTTTAGTACGAATACGTCATCACAGAACTTCATCACAGATTTCATCCTGTGGGTTACCATGATGACCGGTATTCCCATATCTGCGATCTTACGGACATGAACAAGAAACTTTTCAGCTTCTGCTTCGGGAATCGATGCATCTGCTTCGTCCAGTATAAGAACCTTTGTCTTTTTGAGCTTCTCATCTCTTCCCATCGCAATAGCCATTGCTATCATATTTCTTTCAGATGCTGTCAAATCTTCTGTCAATAAATCAGGATCCACATTAATGTCGTAAATCCGGAAAAGATCCTTCACGTTTTTATTTAATGCTTTCCAGTCGATTTTGCCATTTCTTTTAGGATAACCTTCAAACAGCGCAACACATTCTCCGACAGTAAATGTTTTTACTAACGGGCTTTCCTGGTGAACCACACGTATGCCCATAGATGAAGCAATAATCGGACTGTCAATGGATTTTGTACTTACATCACCTATTATTATTTCGCTTCCGCAATTGCTGTCAGGTTTGTAAACACCGGTCAGAACTTTAACCAGAGTTGATTTCCCGCTTCCGTTCGCTCCGACAACGGCATGTATCTGACCGGGTTTAAACTCCATGCTTACGTTTTGCAAAGCTTTGACCCCGGGAAAAGAAACCGAGATATTTTTTACTTGTACTGCCATTTTCGCACCTCTTTTTCTGCTATTTAAGCTGCCTGCTTATTCTCTGCTCTTTTGATACCAGTAACATTAAATTTCGTTGACAACCACATTGCTAAAATCAACACCAGGCCCTCAAAGAAATAATTGCCCCATGATGGCATGCCTACCAGCTGAGCGCCGTTAGTTACGACAGCTACGATCAGGATAGACAGGATCACACCCGGTACATTTATATAACCTGGTTTGAACGAGGTTTTGCTTAAAAACACAACAGCGTACGCAGGAAGCAGCAGAGATGTTCCATAAGCAGAGCTTGCTGAACCTAACTGGCCTAACAGGATCGCTCCGCCAATTCCGGCAGCAGTTCCTGCAAAAGTAAATGCTAAAATACGAACCCGATTTATATTAATACCAGCCAGAAATGCCGTTTTTTTAGAAATGCCGACTGCATATAAATGTCTTCCGAAACATGTATAATTGAGCACATAATACATCACTATGCTTAATACCAGAAAGAGTATTACGCAATACCCTATATTGAAAACTCCGTCCCTCGCAAACACCAGAAGTTCCACAGGCTCGGTTATGGAAATGATCCCGCCTTCGCTCAACGCTTTTGCAACACCTGACAAAGTCAGGCCGAGGCTTAATGTAACAATAAAAGAACTTATCTTGAAATATACTACAAGCAAACCGTTGATCAGCCCGCAAACTGTCCCAAGCAACAGGATTGCGGCTACGACTCCGATGATCCCCACACCCTTATTCGCAACGTATGCACCAAATACCATGCACAGGCATAGATTATATCCTAATGATAGATCAAACTCTCCTGTTATAAGAATGAACATGGCTCCCAGTGCCAGGCAGCTGGCTGCAGCTTCATTCAGCAAAATACCGCTGATATTCTGAACTGAAAAAAACTTGCTGGACAAAACCGAGAATGCAAGTATCATCAAAATGAGAACGCCTATCATGGAATATTTACTCATAAATGATGTGCCCAATTTTTTTCCGGTCATATAATTAGCCCCCCCTAATAACCTCCAGTACCAGTTCTAATAAAAAGGGGAGTATGTCTCCCCTTTTTAGAAGCAAATTTCTACTTTCAACAAATTAATCCCAAAGTTTGAAGTAACTTTCCTTATAATCATAATCGGGAACCCAGGCTTGACCTTCTTCAGGAACATTTGTCTCATCAACGATTGCGTAAGGCAAATTCTCATTGCGTGGTTTTACTAAATCCTGGCCGTTTATTAAACGAATCAACTGATCCATGCAGGCATATCCCATGTATACGTTATCGTATGCTGCGGTCGCTGCAGCTATGGAATCCTGACTTATCAAAGAACACATTTCTGTATTTCCCAAAACGCCGAGAACCTTTACATCTGTAAATCCTGCGCTCTCGAGACCATCAACCACAGATACGGCAGCCGGATCAAACGGGAGGAATACAAATTCTGTATCAGGATTATTTGTCAAATAACCGATGATCATTCTGTTCAGCTCATCGCCTAATTGTTCAAATGTAAATTTATTACCGTCGCTGTATGTAATATTCATTTCCTTAAGACCTTTGAGCAATCCTTCTTCGAAATAATCAACAGAATATGATCCTGGGCAGCTGTAAACAACAACTTTACCGCTTCCTGTTGTATTATCTCTTATCCACTCAGCCATTGCATAACCCAGGCCACGGTAATCAGGTCCTATATCGTATAAAAAATCGTATTCAAGGTCCAGTCTCGGGTTTGGATCATCAGTTCCGTTAGATGCACTGACAATTGGAATGTTGGCTTCATTGGCAGCCTGAATACCGGACTGAACAGCACTGGCCAAAATTGATACGCAAACAATCGCATCCGCACCCCAGGAAACTGCATTCATTATCGACTTGTTCTGAACATCTGGTGTACCTTTACCATCAAATATCTGATATTCCCATCCATAGCGCTGACAAATCTCTTCCATGGCTTCGATCGGAACAATGCACCCTGACAATGATGCAGATGCCGATACGAAAGCTATTTTTAATTTTTCAGGAGCTTTGGCAGGTTCTGTCGGCCCTTCAAATCCGGAAGATACATTCGTTCCTTCAGTAGCAGCCGGTGACGATTCTGAATTTTGCGGAGTCTTGGCAGATGATTGAGTTGAAGAAGGATCATTTGTGTTTCCAGCCGGAGTTGAACCGCAAGCAGTTAATGAAAATAACAATGTTAGGGCAACTAGCAAACAGATAACTTTTTTAGTAATTCTCTTACTCATTATTGTCGTTCCTCCCAAAAAATATTAGTTTGTAAGTACAATTTTTGTACTATATGAATAGTATACTTGTATAATTGATTCATGTCAATCACTAATAATCATATTTCAATCATATTTCAAAAATATTTTATCAAGCATTTTATCATACGATATTGTTGCTTTTGTTTGCTGTTTTGATGTTAGCACTTTTATCATAATCATTATTGTATTTGGTGTAATAATATATAATTTGCCAAAAATTCATTCTATTTGGTTATTATTGTTCAAATAAGCCATTGAATAAATGTAAATAATCACTATAGATCATGTATGAAGCATCGACTAACCGCTTGTCGCTCACAATACCGTATGCATCCGACAGTGTACATATAGTACTGCAAAGCGCCCTAATATACTCTTGAATTCAAAAATATAGAAATCGATTTTCAAAGAGAATCCTGTGCAATACTTCAGGAAGAACTCTCAAACCGCAGCAGGTGATGATTGATCTAACTGCTTAAGCAACCTGTTTCAGACATTTAGGCATAACCGAAATGGTAAGGAGTGGAGTCTACAATTGCATCAAAGTTATTTTTCTTCGGAAAGCGCTAAAAAGTGGTCCAGAATTAACTTTCGTTAGGATGTATTATAATTTTCATTACTTCATTATCGTTTATAACCCTGTCGAGCGCTTCAAAATATCTGTCTAATGGGTAAGTGCCCGAGATCAGTACGCTGCAGTCGATCTTTTTTTGTTCCAAAACATCGATACAGTCCCTGAAACGAAACATCTGGAATGGTGAACCAACGATCTTCAAATCATTTTTGATAAGCAAAGCCGGTTCAACTTTAACCGTTTTGGGTTCGTTATAGAAGAAAGAATACATGACATAACGACCCTTAGGTGCCAAAAGCTTGATACTGCGCTCGAACAAAGGGCCGTCATCTCCCGCGGCATCAATGATTACATCAATTCCATGTGGAAACATTTCTTTCAGTATCCGCTCATGCTTATCATAATCGTCCCTGTCAACCAATACTGTCTCTACTCCAAAGGGCGCAATCCTGTCCAATTTAGACTGCACCGAATCCAGTGCAACAACTCTGCCCGCACATGAGTTTTTCAGAAGCTGAGCGATAATATTCCCGCTGGATCCGCAGCCGATCACCACTACATTGTCACCATACCGAAGCTCAGCGCGATCAACACAGTTCAGTGCACAGCCGATAAGCTCGCACAGGCTTGCGTGATCAAAGCTGATACTGTCCGGGAAAGTATAGACTTTGTCAGCTCTGCACAGGACATACTGTGCAAATCCACCCGGCAGATTGTGACCCTGTGACCGGAAATTCAGGCACGATGTCGGTATCCCTTTCTGGCAAAAATAGCAGGTCCCGCACTGGTAACCATTGTCTGCCGTAACGCGATCACCGACTCTGACATGATTGACGTTTTTACCCACTTCCACAGCAATACCTGAAAACTCATGGCCTGGTGTGACCGGGTAAATTCCCAGAAGCGAACCACTTCTGTCATGACTACTCTCAGCCGGCTTGCATATTCCACAGGCCATAACCTTTACCAACACTTCATTATCACCGCAGACAGGGCAAGGAACCTCGCAAATGCTTCCATTTTTTCTTCCTGGCTTTTTATATACAAGAGCTTTCATGGCATTTTCTCCTTACTGAATATTGAATACCAATGAAATAATTAATAATTTATAAAAAGAGCCTGACATATGTTTAGTAGGCTCTTTATATTTACAAATAAATATTTATTTCTTTTTGCCGGCGATGACTTTCTCAGCTGCAGCAACAACATCTTCCGGCATCATGTGCATGATCTTTTGCAGGTCGCCAGGCAAACCTACTTCACCAAATCTGTTTGGAACACCGATCCGCTTCATCGGAACGCCACAGAACTTATCGCACAGCACTTCGGCTACTGCGCTTCCAAGGCCGCCGGTAATTGAATGATTTTCAGCTGTAACTATCGCACCGGTCTCCTTAGCGCACTTGACGATGGTGTCCTCATCAATAGGTTTAATGGTGAATATATCTACCACTCGGGCGGAAATTCCTTTCTCAGCCAACATTTCAGCGGCCGTCAGACATGTATTTACCATAAGGCTGCCCTCAGCTATCAATGTAACATCGCTTCCGTCACGTATTATATTTGCCTTGCCGATTGCAAAATCAAAGTCATCTTCATATATTCGATTATACTTAAAACGTTCAGCACGTATGTAATATACACCGAAGTTGGATGCGGCATTTTTAACAGCCCAACGCATTGCAGCACTGTCAGCAGGGTCCATAACGGTGATTTCCGGGATTGGCCGAACAAATGCAATATCCTCGTTTGCATGATGTGTACCGCCATTGTCACCGGCCGAAATGCCTGGTGCCGAAGCAATGATTTTAACATTGTTCTTTGCATAAGCGCAGGATATGTAGTTTTGGTCGCACATTCTCCGGGATGCGAAAGCAGCGAAGGAATGGCAGAACGGAATCATGCCCGTAATTGACATACCAGCGGAAATACTGGAAAGTGATTGCTCACAGATACCGATATCTATGTAACGATCAGGGAATTCTTTCTTGAAATCAGGTCCATAGATACAGTTGCCTAAATCGGCTTCCACATCAACTATCAATGGATTTTCCCTGGCCAGTGCAATAAGTTGCTGGTTATATGCCCTGGTCAATTCTATATCTTCTATCTTGCCTTTCACTAATTTATTCATAATATAATTCTCCTCTGACTATTTTAGTTCAGTGCCTCGAGTTCCTTCTGGAGATTATTTATAACTTCATCCACACCTGCGAAAGCCGGGCCTCTGAATGCATGGTTATTGCTGATCGCTTCCTTTGCCGGCCAGCCTTTGCCCTTAATGGTGTTCAAGTTAATAAATCCAGGCTTACCAGATGCTTTGCATAATTCAATTGCATTGTTTATGGCTTCCACATCATGTCCATCAACAGTGACTGCAAACCACCCGAAATCCTCTGCTTTCTGACGCATATCTCTCAACGGAGAAATATTGTCAGTGAAATCATCCAGTTGTTGCTTATTATTATCCAGCATCACAATAAAATTCTTGACGCCTTTATTAGGAGCAATCATCAAAGTTTCCCATACCTGGCCTTCCTGTGCCTCGCCGTCGCCGATGATAGCGTAAACCATGTTGTCTTTTTTCTGCAGCTTAAGACCCAGTGCAATACCCAGAGCACATGATACACCCTGACCAAGAGAACCGGCGGTCATATCGATACCAGGAGTCTTATTCTTGTCTACATGGCTAGGAAGCCTTGTTCCTAACTTATTCATAGTCAGCAGTTCTTCACGCGGGAAAAAGCCTTTGATAGCCAGGGCCGAATAAAGTGCCGGACCGCAGTGTCCCTTGGATAATACCAGATAATCCCTGCCATCCCATTTAGGATTTTTGGGATCATATTTCATCTGTTTTCCATAAAGGACTGCAATGGCATCCGCAACGGACAAAACACCACCGACATGGCCGAATCCATAGTGGTTCATCATTTTCAATGCCTCAATGCGGATTTCAAGAGCTAGCTTTTTTATATCGTTCACAGTAGTTAACCTCCTAATGTATAAATCCTGTCTTAAGCATGACTGGTATATACTCAAATAGCTGTTTATTATTTGGCAACAAACTCCAAGACCGTTTCAGTAATCCCTTCGACGCTAAGCTTGCAGTAATCGACCAGATCTTCGTATGGACCTGAACTGAGATATGTTTGAGGCACACCGATACGTTTGACTGGTACCTGGAAAGACTTTGCGCAGACTTCACTGACTGCGGAGCCAAGACCGCCAACCTCAAAATGCTCCTCAACAGTAACGATTTTTCCGGTCAGTTCAGCGGCTTTTACGATGATTTCCTCATCGATCGGAGCTATAGTAGGCATAGCGATAACCATGGCATCAATTCCTGCAGCAGCAAGTTTATCAGCTGCTTCAAAGACATTGACAGAAATCTCTCCGGTAGTGATGATCGCAACATCCTTGCCCTCACGAACAACAATACCCTTGCCGATTTCAAATTCATCATCGTTAAATATTTTTGGAATTGGAGCTGTACCTATGCGGAGATAGACAGGACCTTCATACCGGAGCATGGCTTTCATGGCGCCGCGCAGTTGAGAAGCATCAATAGGAGCCAGAATAACGACGTCCGGGATCAAACGTACCAATGCTATATCTTCAAGGCCATAATGTGTCGGACCAAGATCAGAGTAATTAAACCCGCAGTTTCTTCCAATGACTTTAACATTCTGATGCATGTAGCCCACATCGATCTTAAACATTTCAAAAGGACGGGCTGTTACAAATGGTGCCGGTGCACAAAACACCGGAACTTTTCCGGTTACTGCCAATCCGGCTGAAACACCGATAGCGGCTTGTTCCATGATGCCCACCTCATAGTAGCGGTTGGGGTATTTTTCTATGAACTTGCCCATTCCGGTCCTTGGCGCGCTATCCGTTGAAACCACACAGATATTAGGATTAAGATCGGCCTCTTCAGCAGTGGTTTCGCCTATAATCTTTTTTGCATCCATCATTTCGTATTTCATGCCTGCACCCCCGCCAAATAATCTTCCAATTCTTTCTCTGCAAGGGCCATATCGGCCTCTGAGGGATTCCAGTAGTGGTAATTTACCTGATTCTCTGCTTTGGAGAAGCCACATCCTTTTATAGTGTTGGCAACAATCAAATTAGGTTTGCCCTTTTCAAACGGCAGCTGGTCGATAGCTGCAACTATTTCATCCATGTCGTTGCCTCTGATTTCTTTTGTAGCCCAACCAAATCCGGCAAAATGTGATGCTATTGGCTCAAAACTCATAACATCTTTAGTCTGACCGCTGATCTGCAAGCCATTGTGGTCAACAAATACCACCAGATTGTCCAGCTTGTAATGCGCAGCTATTGCTGCAGCTTCCCAGTTCGATCCCTCGGCCAATTCACCATCACCGGTAATAACAAACACCTTGGAGCCGTATCCATCCTGGCGCTTGCCCAAGGCGATACCACAGGCTAAATTTAAGCCGTGACCCAAAGAACCTGTATTGGCTTCTATTCCAGGCAGTTTATGCATATCCGGATGACCAGGCACCCGGCTTTTAAATTGTCCAAATGTGTCCAAAATGCTCTTGTCGAAAAAACCAGCCTCAGCCAGTACTGCATACTGAGCCATACCTTTATGCCCGGCGGACAACAGGAAAATATCACGGTCAGCCTTGCTGGGATCTTGTGGATCCACATTCATACCATAAAAATAGAGAGCGGTAACAATATCGATACAGGAATATGCAGGTCCAAGATGGCCACTCCCATTTGCCTTGATCATTCGCAGAACATTTTGCCGGCATTTCGCCGCTGTAGCTTTTAATTTGTTTATGTCATTTACTTTCACGAAAATCACCCTTTCAATGGCGAAAGCTGCCTTCTTCGTTTAGGGATAACAGCATTCTTCAAAATTCCACGAATGTTATTTAAACTGTTCATCCTCAAATGCTGCGAGAGATTTGGCACCATTCTTAATACGCTCTACTCTGAAATCAGGTAATCCCTGACCGAACTTGGTTTCCAGAAATACATCGATCATTTCGCAAGCCATTCGCAGACTCGTCGTAGTACCACCCAGCGCCAGAATATTAGCATCGTTGATTATACGGCTCTCACGGGCTGTATAATAGCTCTCGCATAATGCGCAGCGAGCACCTTTGTTTTTGTTGGTAGCAATGCTGACGCCCATGCCTGTGCCGCAAATTACAACACCGAAATCAGCCTGTCCGGAAGTGACAGCAGTTGCAACATTTTTCCCAACAATTATATAAGAAACCGGATTATCCATATCCTTGGTTCCCAGGTCCAATACCTCATGACCTTTTTCCTTCAGATGGTTAAGAACTCCTTCTCTTAAACAAAATCCGCCTGGATCTGCGCCAAATGCAATCTTCATTTCTAACCCCTCCATTTTTGATAAATAGTCATCTGCTAGAACACAATTTATATTCTTCTATAATCATATAATATACTTAATTTAATAATTAGTCAATCATTTATAATCATATTTAATCATATTAATCACTTTTTCTAATAAAATAACGATTAATGAAATTGAAAACCAATCTGGTCAACTATTACTTGAAATTTCTTTAAGGAAGAGCGTTACAGTGCTTAATGTGCGAAAGAGAAGGCATTGGCTTATTCAGAGCCAATGCCTTCTCTTTCGTTTAAAGTCTTTCTTTATACAATTCGATTGCCATTTCTTCTTTAAATGGGATGTATGCTTTCGTTAAAAGACGCTGTTTTGTTTCAACAATATTCCTTGTGAACGGTTCAATATCGTCATGAGTCATACCAACTTCCGACATGGTACGCAGGGGACAAATCGCATTAAGCATCCGTTGCAATTGATCAAATACATCGTCACCATGTGTGAGAAATCCTGCTCGCCGGAGTATTGGATTAATCATTTCAATCAATTCATTCAATCGCTTTCCATCATGATGTTCCCGAAGGTATAAGTTCAGAACCGGGATAAGATACTGGTAGACAGATTCGCCATGGGCTATATGAAACTTTTCTGCTACAGGATAGGCCAAAGCGTGAACCAAATTAGCACCATTGGCAGTCAGTGACATGTTTCCCATTGTACTTGCGATCAGAAATTGTCGACAAAGCTTTTGCCTGTATTCTACACCGTTTATGTACAAATCTGCATGACAGTTAATAATGGTGGTAATGGCTGAACGCGCCAGAGCAAGTCCAAATTCATTTACATATTCCTTAGCGTATAAGTATCCCTCTACTGCATGGCTCAGAGCATCCATGGAGGAAAGGAAGAATATTTTGAATGGCAGCTTTTCCACAAGCTGTGGAATGATCACTGCATGATCAACTCCATGACCGACAACCGATGTCTTGAGACCGGACCTGGTGAAATAAATTCCCCCGGAAGATACCTCAGCGCCGGTGCCGCAGGTGGTTGGAATATTAATCAACTCATGGTCAGCTGTATTGGGAGTATTCTTGGTCAGGAGATGGGCAAATGGGTATGCATCAGTTAAAACAAGAGCTTTTGCTGTATCCATGACACTTCCGCCACCTACGGCAATCATGCGCCGGTACGAAATTTTTGATAAATCCAGCAGAATAGCATCAATAGCCTCTTCTGATGGTTCTCCAGTCTCATACTCATCACGAATTAATATATGACAGGGCAGGTTCAATTGCCGTATGTAATTTTCATAAATGACTGCTTCAGTAAAGATAAGATCATCTTCAGTAAGCGCGAATTCCCTTGTAAAATCAGCGAAGTTATCGAAAAAATGAATCTTGGGATTAACACAAAATAGCTGCATAATATACCTCCGTTAAAATCTTCCCGCTCATAATCGATCAGCCGATCAGTCGTCTATATTGATGACAGCTTTAATGCAGTTAAGCTTATCATCGACTGCCTTATCAAATGCTTCCTGAGATTTTTCGAACGGGAACTCTGCAGATACGATTGACATTACATCAATAAGCCCGGTGGAAATTGCCTGGATTGCAGTAGGGTATGTGTTGTTATAACGGAATACCGCCTTAACCTGTGCTTCCTTTTTATATAGGTTGCGGAAGCTGAAAGGAACCTCTTTAAGAATATTTCCTACCAGCACAATAGTGCCTCCGCGTTTGACAATATGACTGGTCTGTTCGGCAGTAATCGGGTTGCCGGCGGCTTCAAACACTACATCGACACCCTTGCCGTCAGTCAGCTTCATGATTTCCTCGATGGTATCATGCACGCTGGAATTTATTACATCTGTCGCGCCTACTTCCAAAGCTTTCTTCAAACGATTATCAAATAAATCTGACACGATGATCCTTGATGCGCCCCAGGCTTTTGCAGCCAGAAGAGTGCACAAACCGATGCAGCCTCCGCCCAGAATTGCCACGGTCTTCCCAATGCTTACTTCACCGCGCCTTACAGCATGGATACCCACAGAAAGTGGCTCAACGAGCGCCCCTTCGGTCAGGCTCATATTGTCCGGTATCTTGTATACTTTATGGGCAGGATGGCTTATATACCGTTTCAATGCGCCCTCTACCGGCGGCGTTGCCAGAAATACGACGTCAGGGCATAAGTTGTAACGCCCGCTTTCGCAAAACTCGCACTTGCCGCAAGGTACACCGGGTTCAATTGCAACTCGGTCGCCAACACGCAGATTTTTTACGTTTTCACCAACTTCATAAACAACGCCGGCACATTCATGGCCAAGCACAAATGGCAGAGAATCAGGAAATATTGAAAATGCCTTACCTTCATAAAATCCCATATCCGAGCCGCAGATGCCGACGCTCTTGACCGCAATGCCCACCTCATCTGCGCCAACTTTAGGCATGTCGATGTCCTGTAATTCAAATTTGCGCACGTCAGTCATTACCATTGCCTGATTTTTCAAATTGAACATCTCCTTTTTCTGTTAACCGTCTTCAAGTCATTGTAATCCTTATGCATTGGCATTGGGGTCTCCGTTTGGATGTATGATAACCTTAAGAGCGGATTTGTCGGTCTTATTTGTATCAAGTGCCTTAAAATAGTCATCCAGGTCAAAAGTATGGGTCACAAGGGAACTGACATTGCATTTGCCGTTTGCCATATATTCCACGGCACGCGGGAAATTATTGACCTGGCAGCTTACACCGATATAGCTTTGATTATTAAAATGCAAATCATTAAAGAATTTTGCCGGGTTATCAAGCTGTATGGCAGAATGATAGCTGCCATACTGAATAAACCGGCCGCCTTTGCGCAAAAACTTGAGTAAGCTCTGTACCATGCCCCATGCTCCGGACGTATCAATGATACAATCGACTCCATTAGGGAACATTTTTTCAAGAGCTGCTTCATGAATAGAAAAGTCATACCGGTCGGCAAGGATGGTCGGAACTCCATAGCTATTAAGTGTATCCAGACGTGACTGAACAAGGCCAATTGCCACAGAGTGCTGGGCGCTGGAAAAATGACACAGCTGTGCCAGAATAATGCCATGGGGGCCCATGCCGCTGACAATGACCTCTTCTCCCGGCTTAATATCAGCACGGTCCAAAGCTTCAACAGCACAAGCAACAGGTTCTGTCAAGCAAGCTTCGTCGAAAGACAGAGAATCCGGGATTTTAACAACGTTACGGGCAACGATATTCATATATTGGGCAAAGCCGCCATTGATATTGTGGCCGTGCGAACCAAAATGATCGCAAAACAAAGGCTTGCCGTTTTTGCAATACCAACACTTTCCGCAAGGTACCGCGTTGTCTGCCGTTACACGATCTCCTACTTTAAATTCAGTAACATTTGAGCCTACTTCTTCAATATATCCGGAAAATTCATGTCCGGTTATGACAGGATATTTGGCTAAAGTTCCTCCGCCGCCTACAGTGTCGTGGTTGATCTCAGCCCATTTGCAGATACCGCATGCCATAATCTTAATAATCACTTCATCATCGCCGCAGGTCGGATAAGGAACCATCTTGATTGACGCATTAGGGCGGCCCGCTTTTTCATGTACAAGAGCTTTCATCATTCTCATGGTGTACTGCCTTCTTTCTTGAAGTTGATTAAGATTAATCATTTCTTTTGAATTTTATAATCACTTATTATTCATTATTATACTTTTTATAATCATTATGTGTCAATAGATGAAAACGAAGATCTACATACTGTAATTTTTTAAACGTAAGCGCTTAATCATAGGGCGCCTGAGACAATCGCTTTATCCATGAGATAATGTTATGAAGAATTTACTCAAGTTTTTCAAGTTATTCACGTTGAGAAAACTCGGGTGAGGGGTAGTGAAACACATGGATGAAGTAACTCTTGCAAAGACAAAGTTTCGTATGGAGCAATGAGAAAAATTAATTCATGACCGGCAGAACAGCGGACTTAAGATAGATGAGTGGTGCGAAAAAAATCGTATAAGTCGTCGTGCATACTACTACTGGCTTCGCAAGATCCGGAAGAAAGCATGTGAGTCAATATTGCCTGCCATATCTAAACAGAATTCACCTGTTTCCTTCGCCTAGGTTGAACTGCAAGCGCATCAGTCTTCTGCCGCAGCAATAACAATTCAATTTCAATCTGCTACTATTGAAGTCAGAGATGGGACCAGCCCTCAAACAATCGAAGCTGTACTCAGGGTGCTAAAAGATATATGCTAGGCGATATTACAACCGTAAAAAATATCTATATAGCTTGCGGTTATACGGATATGCGAAAGTCCATTGATGGACTTGCAGCAATAGTCAAACAGAAATTTAACATGGATCCTTTTTCTCCAAGTCTGTTTTGTTCTGTGGGAAAAGCAGTAAGCGTATGAAAGCCCTCTTTTGGGAAGAGGATGGATTTGTCTTCTATACAAGCGATTAGAGAACGGAAAATACAAATGGCCACGTACCCCGGAGCAAGAAAGGCTACTTACGATACAGGAATTTCGATGGCTAATGGAAGGACTGTCTATAGAACAACCAAAGGCAATCAGGAAAGCAAAACCTGGTGAAATATGCTGACAAAAAAAGGGATTTTTTTATGTAGGGAAATCAGAAAATGTATTTACACGTATGCAACAGCATAAAGACAGCCAAGAATTAATAAAGGATTTTGACTTTTATCGTTACAGCTTAATTGACCCATAC
>Ga0134100_1000348_pt1 | contig 57289 bp, 44 predicted proteins | sample 11_taG_2_FD_94444 | JGI IMG/M metagenome (GOLD analysis project Ga0134100, IMG submission 94444) | Switchgrass degrading microbial communities from high solid loading bioreactors in New Hampshire, USA - 11_42_5_180_A3 metaG | ecosystem: Engineered > Bioreactor > Semi-continuous > Anaerobic >...
GTTGTATAATATTATTCACAAGAGACCCTCCTTGGTATTTTGTTTCGGTTTGGCGACTAATATTATACCAAAAAGAGTGGTCTCTTGCTATTTTTTCTCCTAGAACAATTTTACACTAAGATTTAAATGGAAGAAAAAATGTGTATATATTTCATTGGCATAATGAACAGCGCTCATGTGAAATGGAATCTTTTTTATTAGTGATATGAGCTTATCGGTCTCTTCTTTATCCAGATGGATAACCGGTGCATTGTGATATGGGTTATTCATAAGCTTTGCAGCAGTTGTTTGGCGATAGGTGAATAGCTGTTTGAATAATCCGGCTCAGTTACATGTTTGGTAACTACATGGAAATATCATTCTGCAATCTGCATTGACCGTGGTGCACCGCTGTTTTATGGGGACATCCTCGGTGACTGGCGTGAAGAAGTCATTCTGGCCAGCAGTGATTATTCCAAACTTGTGGTATTTTCTATTGAAATTAAGAAAGTATTGTGATAAATTGAAGAAAAAGCCTGAACAGGATTAAAGAGATATGTTGTAAGGTAAAAAAATGGGGGGTTGTCATTATGAAAATGTGCAAAAAGCTGATTTCAGTAATAATTTCTACAACTATGCTGTTAACTTGTTGTGCAGTATCGGAAAAAGCGGCGGAAACAATACCGATTGTAAGTATTACATTTGATTTGGCAACCGATACGGCCTATACAGTTCAAACCGGTGCTTCACTGATTGAGGGAAGAAGCGGAAAAGCCTTGAGTTCTGTGAATATAAATACATCCTTTGCAACAATTGATGATGTTTCGGCCATAAACTCTATCCGTGGAGATTTTACATTCAGTATTTGGTGTTATCCGAAAGATGAAGCAAATTGGGCAAGGTTGTATGATATTGGTACAGGAACAGACAAATATATATTTCTTGCCCCGTCAAGCTCCTTTGCACAGGGTTGTCCACGTTTTGTTATAAAAAACGGCGGCGGTGAACAGGTATTGACAAGCAATAAAAAATTAAATCTTAATGAATGGAACAACATTACTGTTGTTCGTCAGGGTGGTTTAACATCTATGTATGTAAATGGCATTTTGTCCGGCACAACGGAGGGGATTACAATCAGTCCTTCTGATATAGGAGCTACAAGCCAAAATTATCTTATAAAATCTCAATATTCTGCAGATCCCTATTTTAACGGCATGATTGACGATTTTTTGGTTTATAATACTGCATTAACAGAGGAGGAAATACGAAAATTAGCTGCAGAGTCTTATACCAATGAAATTGCAAGACTTGTTTCTAAATATGATCGTTATATTATAGAAACAAATTTTTATAATGAAGCCAATAAAAAGATATTTCAAATAAACGGAGAGAAAACTATAACGGCAGTTGCAGCAGTGAAAAACAGTACTAATATGAACGGCACGATAATTGCTAAGCTGTATTCCTATGAGAATAATAAAGCGACCGAAATTGCAGCATCGGAGGCTATAAATATTTCCGTTTCAGATAAAAAAGAAATAAGGCTTACTGCCGATATCCCATCGGGTTGTGAATACCTGAATCTTATTATAACAGATGTGGAAAGCGGCCAAAATTTTGATTGCGGCTATTTAGGAGTCTCGAATGTTTTATTTCCGTCTCCGGCTCCGGCAGATTCAAACAGTACTACCTATGGTGCTCATGACCCTACAATCTTTAAAGACCCTGTCACAGGGAAGTATTGGGCATATTCAACCCATAATCTGATTTTTGAATCCGATGATTTGATTCATTGGAAAAAACATGACTATACACGTGTGATATCGATTCCTGCAAAGGCAAAAGCATTTATTGAGGCTAATTATAGCGGAACAACGGCCAATACTACGTATTGGGCACCGGATATTCTTTATGTTCCGGAAGACACAGAACATCCATATTGGTTTTATGTTTCAGTTTCATGCGGTCTGGGTGGGAGAAACTCTGTTATTAATTTATTGAAATGCAAATCTCCCGGAATATTTGATGATGATTATGTAGATTGCGGTGTGGTCCTTGCTTCCAAAGAAAACTCATCCTATAAAACCAATGCCATTGATTCAAATATATATACCGATACCAACGGAAAAAGATATTTTGTATGGGGTTCGTTTTGGCAGGGCATTATGGCTGCCGAATTAAATGCTGATGGAACTGTCAAAGGGATTAATTATACAAATGATGCTACCATTTTGTCTTCATCACAAAATTTTGGGAATCCTTTATTTTCAGTCCCTAACGGAGTGTTCGGACCGGAAGGACCCTTTATGATTTTAAATACGGAAAATAATTATAGATATTTATTTGCATCTTATGGGTGGTTAGGAACCAACTATAACATACGAGTTGCCCGTACACCACTGGATAAAACCATGGATAGTATTTTTACAAACGGATCTGCAACCCAGTTTACAGACCATAATAATAATAAGGTAGGCACTGCATACAGCGGTCAGTCTGATAAAAGCACATTGTGGGGATATAAAATGATTGGTTCCTACCAATTAGGTGATGGTATCGTATACTATGGAAATGGACATAATTCCGTTCTTAATGACGGCAACGGAAACTGGTATATGGTTGCCCATTTACGAAAGGTCCCGGATGCTACTGCATATTTGCAGGTTCGCAAAATGTTGTGGACGGAAGACGGATGGCCTGTGGTTTCACCTCTTGTATATTCCGGTGAAGAAATACAGGCTATTGATGAAACCATGCTTTATGGTACATGGGATTTATCCAGTGTAGGGCATACAATTTTAAAGTCCGGCGTGACCAATGTAGGAAGCTGCTCAAGCTCCGATGCAGATTTGCCTGTTTTATCATCGCAGATTGTTCTGCAGCCGGACGGCAAATTAGGATATGACTTAGGAACCTGGCAGTTTGACCAGGATCATACGGTTACCATTACCTTTGCCCAAGACGGTGATGAAAGCAAGTATGAATTCTATAAAAAGGGAGATGTTTTAAAGTTATACGTGTTAACGGGCTATGACAGAGATAAGGCAGAGCATGCCGTTGTCATGACCGGTATTAATCAGAACCATATAACCCAGTTTGCAAAAAAGGCGCATGCAAGTGTTGCGGATACAAGACCTGCGGCAAAATCTACAACTTCCGTTTCATTGGAAAAGAGTACTTCGGGAAATCCGATCCTTGGTTTTGATTCCCAAGGAAATATAATGTATGCGGGAGATCCGGCTGCCACGGTAATTGATGATACGGTTTATTTATATGCAGGTCATGATATTTCTACCGATAATAGCTATGTAATGCCTGAATGGGTGCTGTATACCTCAAAGGATATGATAAATTGGGAATATAAAGGGGTTGTTATGCAGGCATCGTCGATTTCATGGGCAAGTAATTCAACATCGGCATGGGCAAGTCAGATGGTAGAGCATAACGGAAAATATTATCTATACTTCTGCACCTGGGATAAAACCGATAACGGCAGACAATCCATCGGTGTAGCTGTGGCGGACAGACCGGAGGGACCGTTTGTAGACAAAGGTTCTCCGTTGATAAAAGGTTCGGTAACAACTCCTGAATCCAGTACGTGGAACGATATTGATCCTACCGTTTGGATTGAAACAGTGGATGGAGTAGAATACAGATATTTGGCATGGGGGAACGGTAAATACTATGTTTGTGAATTGAATGACGATATGATAAGTGTGAAAGACCAGAACGGTGACGGAATTATTGATATGAATGACATAAAAACCCAGAGATTTATAAATCTCGGTTCTGATTCATTTACGGAAGCGCCCTGGCTTTATAAACGGGGAAATACATATTATACATTTTTTGCAGCAAATTGGCGCGAAAAGTTAGCTTATGCAAAATCCAGCAGCCCTTATGGGCCGTGGATTTATTGCGGAGAGATAATGCCTCCTACGGCTACGTCAAACACCAATCATCCGTCGGTCATTGATTTTAAAGGTAAAACGTATTTAATCTATCATAACGGTGCATTGCCAAATGGCAGTGGTTATCGAAGAAGTATATGTGTTGAGGAGTTAATGTTTGATGAAAGCGGCAATGTTCTGCCTGTAACGGAAACTTCAACAGGAATTGCCGGAAAGATGTCAACAATCACCACCTTGGAAATGAAATATATTGCTCACAGGGAATTTACAAATCCATCGGATGATGCAGCTTATCCTATTAGCGAACAGGTCATCATAAACGATAAGGAAGATGGATTGAATACCGCTTGGGAAATTGTAAGAGCCCAGTATGAGCCGGAGCGAGAGGATTATATATCGATTCAGTCAGTAAACAAACCGGGTCTGTATATTGCAGAAGTTGATAATTCAATTGCTCTGACACAAAATGCTGACGGCAGTATGACAAAACAAATGACGTTTAAAACTGTTGTAGGTTTGAACGGCAGTGGTGTTTCTTTTGAAAGTGTGTCAAAACCTGGTAGATATCTCACTGTAATAGGAAACATTGTTACCCTTTCATACGGCAGGGATGCCGATGCCTGCAGTTTTAGGATTGGTCCTGTCAGTTTCATACCTGCACCGACAATACCTGCAATGCCTCCTTTGGACAACGTTATACCAATTCGTCCTGATATAAGTAATGATTTTAATCATGAAACAGCAAGGACGTTGATTGCAGTAAGTTCCAGTGAACAGACTCCATACACAGGTATTGACGGACTTACGATGTATGTCGGAGTAAGAGCAAGTGCAACGGACTCAAACGTTGCAATAGAACCCATAGGAACCAGTGGCAATGCTTTGGTGATTAATTCGGGAAGATTTGTTTCTGCTTCGAGAGGACCAAGAATTGCTGTAAATACACCGGTAGTTATTGAAAACAGCACGGTAAGTTTAACAATGAACGTAAAACTTTCAGGTAACGGTGCTTTACGGTATAATGATTCAACATCAAATGAAGCCGGAGTTGAGGTGCCAGGTTTATCCACAAGTAAATGGAGCAAGTTTAAAGTAACTTTGACAAAGACGAATGGTGAAATACTACGTACAATCTCGGTGAATGACAATGTCATAGCAACCGATGCTGTAGAAGCATTTCCTGTTTTGTGGGGAACGACGGCAAATGAGACTTATTCGAAGGTTATTATTGATGATTTAAGTATTACAACCAGTGTTTTGGATCATTACTCTATTAATTTTGTCATTGGTGACATAATAAATATAAGCGCAGATGAACATTCTGCAACCGTTTATGCAGCAAAATATAATGAAAATGGACAGCTTGAAAACATAAAAGCATATCCCATTGAACAGAGAGGGGAACATACTTTCACGGCAGGTTTTGAACCGGACAAGGTGTTTATTTGGTCGGATCAATTACAACCGCGCACATTCAAAGTAATTACAGATTAAAAGAAATGTTAAGATAGGCAATTTGAAGTGTGTAACCACAGAATGTATAGTTGAACGATAGTTAAGCGATTGTTCAATCCTTGTTTAACAACATATATGGTAGGGGCGGACGACTCTGTCCGCCCGTATGCATATGAATTGGGTCTTGTCATTACTGTCTGTCTGATTGTTTTGAAGGAAAGTATCCGCTTTTATTTATACTCAATACTTACACTGTTACATAATGGCGCAATTGAATTAAAATCTGACAAATAAAATGCGGATATTTTTGATGTATCTGTGTAATTATTTACGGCATATTCATACAAAAAGATGCTATTTGCCTGTATTTCAGCAGGAATTACTTTGCATTCAAGCAGCTTGTTGTCGTCATTATAGCAGGCAATTACTAATTGTCCGGAAACATTTGAGGAACCGGTATTGTACATATTCAGTGAAACGGTATTATCGGTACTGTTTTTATCGTATAGAAGTTCCATGGATAAGTCATTTGTACGAATGGAAATAAACTTATGCTCTTTGCTATTATTTTGATAGACCGGATTGATAATTTTTTCACCGTTTTTCAGTACATATATTTCCGGAACAGGAACAACCTGAGTTTCAGCCCCAAGATAGAAGCTTACATTAGCAGGCTGGTTATAATGATTATTCTGCCATGCGATTGCTTCGCGGTATGTCCGGTCATGCATTAATGTAGGCATGCGATAATCAGTAGGTATATTGGTTGTATAAATACGCATTTCTTTATTATCTGCTGTTCGGAAAATAACCTCATCACGCCAGTCTCCGAAAATATCCGCAGTTAAGCAATTCTGGCCTTTGGTGCCTCCGTTATATGCACAATCCGTTGCCGTTAATAATACAATTTCCTTTCTGTTTTTCCAATCCCATTTTGTTATGGTTACCTGATCCACTAATTCACTTAACAGGTCGCCGTCCCAATACAGTTTCATGTTCATGGAAACCGGTGCGTTTTTGGTTGACACCCCCGGAAGTACTTCACCTTTTAGGTTCTGCAGCGGTGTTGCCGTGGAACCCCAGACTTCCCAACCTCTGTTTGTGGGATCTATATCCGCTGCTCTCGAACGTCCTGTATCTTTTCCTTTTGTATATCCCATAAGAACCTGACCGGTCCTCGCATCATGCAGTTCGATGTTGGTGGGCAGGTTAGGAGTTTCATGACATGCCCAAACCAAATAGCCGTCATAGTCCGGGTCCATTTTTGCAACATCAAAGGCATCGCCATGGCCCAGCTTTACACCATTAACATTGGTTGCATACAGCGTACTGCCGTTGTCATCAATAGCCATAGCTCCGGACAGGATTTCATCCTTACCGTCAAAATCGATATCGGCAACAGCCAGGCTGTGATAGCCCGCACCATATAGGTTATTTATACTTGATTTCTCCACTTCATGTGTCCATAAATGCGTAAGGTTTCCATTTTTAAAGTTCCATGCGGCTGCACCTACACCGTCCCAGGCGCCTCTTACATGAACAATGCTTGGGGTTATCCCATCCAAATAAGCAACTGCAAACAAAAAGTGGCTGGCACGCTTAACATTTCTGCTCAAGTCCTTGTAGCTTGACCATCTGTAGATGTTTTCCCGTGCAGGCAGCAGCTCGGTTCTTGCCAATTCTTTTCCGGTTGCACCTTCATAAATTGATAAAAACTCCGGACCTTCCGAGAGGTACTGACGGTCAGGAAAGGTTATAAGGCTGTATTCATAATTCGTAATACCATCGTTATTGGTATCTCCGATAACATTATTTAAGCCGTCTTTGGTTCCCTCAAAAGATCGGGTTGCGATTTCAGCTTTTCCGTCTCCGTCAAAATCGTATACTAAAAAGTTAATATCAATGGTGTTGACTTCATTTGGTCCGATATCAATTGTCCATAAATGGGTACCATCCAATTTATATGCTTCAATGAGCGGATAATAGGGGCCACGAGTTGAAATATCCATATTTTCAGGATCGCGCCGTACTACGATTTCGTATTCACCGTCACCGTCCAAATCACCTACGCTGGCATCGTTAATATCGTAATTACCCTCACGTTCTGTTACCGGGATTGACAGATAGTTTTTTTCCAGCGTAACGGCAGAACCGTTTTCATCAGATATTTCTTGCCCGTCAATAACAGGGATAACCATATATTCGGAAGTTTTTGTGTATCCTTTATCGAAATAATTTGTTTTTTCTGTTGAACAAATTTTTACTCCGTCACGATATACATTAAACTTTATAGAAGGGGAATCCGTACCTAAAAGCCGCCATGTGACTAATGTACCTTCCGAAGCCGGGACTGCAACAACACCACGGTTCAAGTATTCCATCTGACTTAACAGGAGCGGACGACTCATGTAGAGCTGACGGGTGTTTTCATAAGCTTGAGCATCCAATTCTTGAAGATAATCAGGTGCTGCCAATACCGGCAATATGCTGGAAACGGATATTAATACAAAGACAAGCGTGTGGATGAGAAGATCCTTTTTTATGTACCTCATATTTCAGATCCTTTCCTTAAATGTATATTGACCCTAATATTACAATTATTACCTATTGCGTAGATTCTATAGACAGGATATATTTAATTATATAGCATGCCGCTTTGGTAATCAATGTGTTAATGAAAGGATTTGGTACGGATATATTGTGATGGTTTTCAATTTTTCTTCATTAATATGGTTTCCTATCTTTGGATTTTTGTTATATTCGGACGACCACAGGTCGCCCTATGAAATATCAGATACTATGCAATAATCCATGGAATGAATCATTGTGATCTTTTTTTGATTCCAATGATATTCAGGCCTTTATTATATTTGTTTGTTTTTGTATAAACCTCAAAGTTGTTAAGCACCAATGCATCAAACAGTCTGTCGGTTTGATATTCGTCGTTATTGTCTACGGTGATTACAATAGATTCGCCCTCTTTTACATCTTTAATCACGTCATTTAAATTTTTGATTTCATCGGTGGTATACTGATTCAGATTAAAATTCAAATAGTGGTCGGACATATGATTAATCTCCTTCATTTAATTTTTATTTATTATTAATAGCTTTTACATTGTAATATATTTTTAAACCATAAAATTTAATTTATTTGGAGTATTTAAAAGCAATAATTTATGATAAGATAGTAGAAGTAAATGTTGTACAAAAGCAGAAAGGATGAAATTCATGCAACACCTATTGGAGGGTTTAAATGATAAACAGAGGGAAGCGGTTCTATGCACACAGGGGCCTCTTTTGGTTCTGGCAGGTGCGGGTTCAGGGAAAACGCGTGTTTTGACCCATCGAATTGCATATCTTGTAAAAGAAATGAATGTATCCCCATGGAATATATTGGCGATTACATTTACCAATAAAGCTGCCCGTGAAATGAAAGAAAGACTGGTAAATTTAGTAGGGCCTCAGTTGGAAGAGATGGTGGTCAGCACATTCCATTCGGCCTGTGTAAGAATACTGAGAAGGGATATAGAAAGATTGGGGTATGACAGGAATTTTGTAATCTTTGATTCTTCGGACCAGCAGACGGTTATGAAGGACTGCCTGAAAGAGCTGAGAGTTAATGATAAGAATTTTCCTCCCAAAAGCGTTTTGGCAGAAATCAGCAAAGCGAAAAATGAGCTTATTGCCCCTGAAGAATTTGCATCAATTCATCAAAGTGATTTCAGGATGAGTAAGATTGCCCAGCTATATATACTCTATCAAAAGAAGCTTATTCAGAATAATGCTTTGGATTTTGATGATATTATCATGAATACGGTAAAGCTGCTGAGAGACTATCCGGATGTGAAGGATTACTATCAAAGAAGGTTTAAATACATATTGGTGGATGAATATCAGGATACAAATACTTCACAGTATGTGCTTGTGAGCATGCTTGCAGAGAAGCACAGAAATTTATGTGTTGTAGGGGATGATGACCAGTCCATTTATAAATTCAGGGGGGCAAACATAAATAATATTCTTGACTTTGAAAAGGAGTTTGGCGATGCCACCGTTATAAAGCTGGAACAGAATTATCGTTCCACGAAAAACATACTGAACGCGGCCAACAGTGTGATTCGGAATAATTATGGCCGAAAAGGCAAGAATTTATGGACACAAAACGAAGAGGGCGATAAGATTTTTCTGTTTGGCGCAGAAAATGAGCATGAAGAAGGATTATTTATTGCTCAGGAGATTGAAAGACTCACAACTACTGAAAATTATAAGTTCTCGGATTTTGCTTTGCTCTACAGAATGAATGCCCAGTCCCGTGTTCTTGAAGATATGCTTTTAAGGCAGGGAATACCGTACAGGGTACTCGGAGGATTACGGTTCTATGACCGAAAAGAGATAAAAGACATTATTGCATATTTGAGAGTCATTCAGAATCCTATGGATAATATAAGTTTGAAAAGGATTATCAATGAGCCCAAGCGAGGCATAGGAAAGACTACCGTTGACAATGCGGAGGAGCTGGCCAGTCAAAAGGATACAAGCATTTTTACCATTATATCCAATGCAGATCAATTTGGAGTATTCTCAAGAGCTTCTGCAAAGCTGTTGGAGTTTGTGAGCCTGATTAACGGATTGAGGGCGGAAATGGATGGATTGTCTGTAACCGAAATGGTAAATAGGGTATTGGATAAAACAGGGTATATGAAGATGCTTGAGCAGGAAGGCGGCATTGAGGCTCAAACCAGACTGGAGAACTTGCAGGAGTTTATATCTGCTGCCATGGAATATGAAAAATCCACAGAAGAGTCTTCTCTTGAAGGATTTCTGGAAAACATATCGCTGGTGGCAGATGTGGACAATTATGATGAAGCACAGGATGCAGTGGTATTAATGACTTTGCACAGTGCAAAAGGTTTGGAATTTCCGGTTGTATTTTTATGCGGAATGGAGGAGGGAATATTCCCAAGCTACCGGTCTGTCTTTGAAGAAAGCGAGCTGGAAGAAGAAAGACGACTATGCTATGTGGGAATAACGCGTGCCCGAAAGAAGCTTTATATTACCCATTCCTTCTGCAGGACCTTGTTTGGAAGCACTACTTATAATAGAATATCAAGATTTGTAGATGAGATTCCTGATGAATATATTGAAGGCAGGCAAACTGGAAATCCGATTCAAAGCCCGGTTGTAAAGTCTTCCATTTCAACAGGAAGCTTTGCCAGTGCACCTGTTCCGGCAACCAATAAAGCATCATTGGATTTTGAGGTTGGTGATATCGTAATACACAAAAAATTTGGAAAAGGAATGGTTTTAAGTGCACAGAGAATCGGCAATGATATGAAGCTTGAAGTAGCTTTTGAAAGTGTGGGTACAAAGAACCTGATGGCCATATATGCCAATCTGCAAAAAGCATGAGTTTTGATTCATAAATTAGACTTTTCATAGCCTATATTATGTGTTATAATTACCCTTGACAAATAAAAGAGGGGGAAATGTAATGAAGCACGTAAAAACTTTAAACGGCGCTACATTAAAGAAAAGCGCAGCTCATGGCGGATGCGGCGAATGCCAGACTTCCTGTCAGTCTGCTTGCAAAACTTCTTGTACGGTAGCAAATCAAAAATGTGAAAAATAATTACATAAGATGGGGACATTCCTTAGCATGTTAAAGGCATGTCCCTTTACCTTGTTATCATATTGCCTTGTAATTTTATAGGTAGAGGTTTTGTGGATTTTTTTTATTTTTAAAAGTGAGGGAAATCAATGATACACAAGTTTTCAATGCAGGATATCAATATTGTAGTTGATGTATACAGCGGAGCTGTTCATGTTGTAGATGATACCGTTTATGAGATTTTGGATTACGTTGAAAAAAGTCTGCCCATGACAGATGAAATTTGTCCGCCGGAAATAATCCGTCAACTGGAATACAAATATTCTGCAAGTCAAATTCAGGAAGCATACACTGAAATTTATCAATTATATACGGATGGCTTGTTGTTTAGTGAAGATACATATCAGGACGTAGCTGAGTATATGAATAAAAAGTCGGTAGTAAAGGCGCTCTGCCTTCATGTTGCTCATGACTGTAACCTGAGGTGCCAGTATTGTTTTGCTTCTACAGGCAGCTTTGAAGGAAAGCGCTCATTAATGAGTGCCGAAGTGGGCAAAAAAGCAATCGATTTTGTAATCAGCAATTCTGGAAACCGCAGAAATATTGAAATTGATTTCTTTGGCGGAGAACCGCTAATGAATTTTGAAGTGGTTAAAGAAGTGGTTGAGTATGCAAGGGCACAGGAAAAGGTACATGGAAAGAATTTCAGGTTTACCATTACAACCAATGGCTTGCTTCTTAATGAGGATATAAAAAATTATATCAATGAAAATATGTCCAATATTGTACTTAGTCTGGATGGTACAAAAGAAGTCAATGACCGAATGAGGGTTCGGGTTGACGGCAGAGGCTGCTATGATGACATTGTACCGAAATTTTTGGATATTGCAGAATCAAGAAATCAGGATAATTATTATGTAAGGGGAACCTTTACCAGAAACAATCTTGACTTTGCAAAGGATGTGCTGCATCTTGCAGACCTGGGATTCAGGCAGACTTCCGTGGAGCCGGTAGTAGCCGCCGAAACGGAGAGTTATGCGTTAAAAGAAGAAGATTTGCCGGTCATTTTCAAGGAATATGAAAATTTGGCCATTCAGTATCTGAAAAGAAGAAGAGAAGGCAAAGGCTTTAATTTTTTCCACTTTATGATTGACCTGACACAAGGCCCTTGTGTAATAAAGCGCCTTTCCGGTTGTGGGTCGGGACATGAATATCTTGCTGTAACTCCTGAAGGAGATATTTATCCATGCCATCAATTCGTGGGCAATGAAGAATTTAAAATGGGAAATGTATTTGATGGCGAGCTGAATCAAGAGATTAAGCAGCAGTTTGAAACTTCCAACGTATACACAAAGGACAAGTGCAGGGAATGTTGGGCGAAGTTTTACTGCAGCGGTGGATGCCCTGCAAATGCTTATCAGCTTAACGGGGATATTAATAAGCCTTATGAAATAGGCTGTGAGCTTGAAAAAAAGAGGGTAGAGTGCGCTCTTATGATTCAGGCTGCAATTGCAATGGGCAATTGATGCTCAATGTATAATTTTAATGAATATACAAAAAATGAATAAGATACATTGTTTTGTTTCGGAGGATTCAAATGCCAGAAATTACTTTTAGGGACATTGTTGAGAATCATGAAATCAGAACATATATCGAAAGAGGCAATGAGCTGCTTGGTGTTCTTGGAATAACCGAACATTCGTTAACGCATGCGGCAAAGGTGTCGCAAACCGCCTCGCGTATCCTTATTGAACTGGGATATAGTGAGAGAGAGGCGGAGCTGGCAAAAATTGCAGGATATATTCATGATGTTGGCAATGTGGTAAACAGAGTGGACCATGCGCAGACAGGCGCGGTAATAGCGTTTAATATCCTTACCCGGCTTGGTATGGACCCGGAAGAAATTGCTACGGTTACAGCAGCAATCGGCAACCATGATGAAGGTACAGGTTCGGCGGTCAATACCGTATCTGCAGCACTTATTCTGGCAGACAAGGGGGATGTACGCAGAAGCAGGGTAAGAAACCATGACTTTGCAACCTTTGATATTCATGACCGTGTAAATTATGCAGTTGAAAGCTCCGCAATTCATGTTGACAGACAAAAAAAGTCGGTATTGCTTGATATGAAAATTGATACCCGCATTTGTTCCATGATCGAATATTTTGAAATTTTTCTCGATCGCATGCTGATGTGCAGGAGAGCTGCCGATTTTCTTAAGGTTAAATTTGAATTAATTATTAACGGTACAAAAATACTTTAGGGTGAATGTTTTGTATTGACTATATAGAAACGTAGATATATAATAACTTTATGCGAGTTTACAAAAGGAGGAATTATACTGATGATGTTCAAAAGCCTTACGAAGTTTTTAGTAGTCATTCTGCTCATAGCAGCTGTGGCTTATGTAGCATTTAATGGTGTTACATTATTTGGCAAGACAATTCCAAGTGCTCTTGATAAGGAGAACGGAATTAGAAGAGGTTTGGATTTGGTTGGTGGTTCAGTTATAACTTATGAAGCCCAGGCCAATAAGGTAACAGAAGATGATATGAATACTGTAAAAGATGTGTTAAGACAGCGTTTGGATGCAATGGGTTATTTTGAAGCAACCGTAACCCTTCAAGGGGAAAAGAGAGTAAGAATTGAGATTCCTTCAATATCAAATCCTGAAGAAGCTGTACAGCAGTTAGGAAGAACAGCTCAATTACAATTTATAGATTCTGAAGGTAATGTGGTGCTTTCAGGAAATGAAGTGGCAGACGCGCAGCAGCAATATGGTCCTTTAAGCCAGAACAGTGCTTCAGAGCATTATGTGGCTCTTACACTTACGGATGAAGGTGCTAAGAAGTTTTCAGAAGCTACTGGTAGAATAAAGGACAAGCCGGAAGGCCAGAATTATATTGCTATAAAGCTTGATGAAGAGATTGTATCTCAGCCAAGAGTTCAGACTCAAATAAATTCCAAAGAGTGTGTAATCAGTGGTTCCTTTGATGCGGAATCAGCAACCTGGCTTGCTAATTTGATTCGTTCAGGGAAGCTGCCGTTTGACTTAAAGGACATAGAATTGAGAAGTGTAGGCCCGACTTTAGGGGATAGAGCGCTGGAAACAAGCCTGTATGCCGGGGCTATCGGAATTGCCTTAGTTATGTTGTTAATGCTTGTGTATTATAGGTTGCCCGGACTTATAGCAGATATTGCTCTTTGTGGATATATTGCAATTGTAATGGCTATTTTAGGAGCATTCAGAGTTAACCTTAGCCTGCCCGGTATTGCAGGTATTATCCTTTCAATAGGTATGGCTGTGGATGCTAATGTAATTATATTTGAGAGAATAAAGGAAGAATTAAAAGCCGGCAAGACATTAAGAGCTTCTATTGATGCAGGTTTTCATAGAGCGTTTACAGCTATTTTAGATGGTAATATTACAACTCTTATTGCTGCCGTTGTATTGTGGAAGTTCGGTACGGGTCCTATCAAGGGTTTTGCAGTTACACTTTCAATCGGTATTCTTGTAAGTATGTTTACTGCAATTGTTGTTACGAGATTCCTGTTAAAGCAGATGGATGGACTCAAAATCAGAAATACAAAGCTGTATGGCGCATAAGGAGGGAATAACAGATGTTTAATATTATAGAAAAGAGAAATATCTTTTTCGCGATTTCAATTGTTCTAATTCTTGCAGGTATTATTGCAATGATTATATGTGGAGGTCTGGAGCAGTCTGTAGATTTTGCAGGTGGTACCACAATGCATATCAATATGAAAAACACCTTTGATAATCAGGAAGTTGCGGATCTTGTAAAAGAGACAATCGGGAAAGAACCTTCGTCGGTTCAGAAGGCTGGAGACCAGCAGGCGGAAGTAATCATCAGTATGCAGACAATTGATACCGAGACAAGAAACAAGCTATTTGAAGCTTTTAAAACAAAATATTCTTTAGAGCAGGAAGACCTTCTGTCAGTGGATAATGTAGAGCCTACCGTTGGTAATGAACTTAAATTTCAGGCATTTTTATCAACGCTTATTGCTTCCATATTAATGCTTGTGTATATTTCATTTCGATTTGAATTTAAGTCAGGGGTAGCTGCAGTTATTGCACTGATTCATGATGTACTCATAATGATTTCGGCATATGCTATATTAAGAATTCCTGTAAGTACATCTTTTATAGCAGCAATCCTTACTATATTGGGATATTCCATTAATGATACCATTGTTATATTTGACAGAATCAGAGAAAACAATAAGGTTATGAGAAAAGAACCGTTTGCTGATGTTGTAAATACCAGTATATGGCAGACAATTTCACGTTCAAAAATGACTTCGCTTACAACATTATTGACGATTACCGCTTTATATATTTTAGGAGTTCCTTCTATTAAAGACTTTGCGCTTCCTATAATAATAGGTCTTATAGCAGGTACTTATTCATCGATATTTATAGCAAGCCCGATTTGGGTTATGTGGAGAGAAGCTGAACGTAAAAAGAAATTAAAAACAGCTTAAAATAAAAAATATAGCGATACAGTCAGTCATGTATCGCTATATTTTTTTAATGAGATAATCTACAATAAAGCCGCCAATGATTGCTTCAGCAAAAATCGTTACTCCTGTTTTTGCAATCGTAAATATTGTAAATGCAATTTGAGAATTCATATTATCCGCCGATGAATTCATATATAATAGGACGAGGGCAATAATAAGAAGCCCGCAGGCAAATTGTACGCCGTGTATAATAATTTTTTTCGGAAAGCTGCCGATACTGTTCATGGTGGTAATTATTTTTTTTATATTACTGTTCATGTTATTCCCCCCTTTAATGTTACTATTATATGTTAACATAATGTTTGCAGATGAATCAATAATAAATGATTTCCATATTTCATATACTTTTTAAGTATAATCGGCAAAAGCCTCGTTGTTATGTTATAATAGTATTATAAAATATCGGAGGTGTCAGCATGGACATTGGTATATCATCGGCATGTTTTTATCCAATGCCGACGGAGGATACAATAGATATCATAAAAAACCTTGGTTTTACAAAGCTTGAGGTTTTTATGGAGGCATACAGCGAATATGAAGAGGATTATTCCCTTATGCTGAAGGATAAAATTGATGAATGCGGTTTGCAGGTAATTTCTGCACATTCATTTTGCAGTGCTCATGAGCCATTTATGTTTTCTGAATACATAAGAAGAAGAGAGGATTCCATACGGGTATTTAAAAAGGTTTTGAACGCATCCAGGATTTTAGGAGCGAGATATTTCACTTTTCATGGAAACAGAAAAGAAGCAACTACAGCTAATTTTGATTTTAAAAAGTTTGGAAAAGAGATGAGTACTTTTGCTGAAATTGCCAGAGACTACGGAATAGTCCTTGCGTGGGAAAATGTGTGTTGGTGTCAATCCCATGACCCGGATTTTATAAAAAAAACTCTTGAATATATTGAGTCCGACAATCTTGCTTTTACACTGGATATTAAACAGGCTTTCAGAGCTTCAATAGAGCCTGCAGACTATATACATGTGATGAAAAATAGAATTGTCAACGTACATATCAATGATGCTGACAGCCGGAACAGCTGCCTGCTTCCGGGCAAAGGCAGCGTTGACATGGAAGAAATATTAAAGCTTCTGCATGGGTATCATTACAATGGTGACTGTATTATTGAAGTTTACAGCACAGACTTTAGCAATTATGAGGAAATTAATGAATCAAAAAAATATTTGAAAAAAATTATTGAAAATTCAAATTTTTCATCTACATAATTTTCAAATTATGTTTTGAATTCGACAAAGTCCCCCTAATAATGATTGCGTAATTGTCATAACATGATGTAAACTACTGAAATCTGCGATATTTTATTATGGAAAATAAGAAATAGTTTTTATATAATATGGCATGGACATAGTTAAAAAGATAAATACAAAAGGGGGATTATCAAATGCCAAACAAAAAGCTTTATGCATCCATGCTGGTCAGCAATGACGGAACATTCCTTTCAATGGATGTGAAAGAGATGTATCTGGAGTATTATGTTGTTGAGGATGAAGTGATTGATAAAAATGAGGGCTGCCGAAGAAAAAGCTATGGTATCGAGCTCGTAAAAAGAGAGATAACCAGGGACAATACGGTGTTTTTGGAGAATGTGGTAATTAATGATATAAGCAGCAGTCAGATTTATGTTCAGGAATTAATAGAAAAAGTAGCCAATCATACTGTCACTCCGGTAACATTGAAAGAGGTTCTAAGCGACATAGTTGGTGTTTATCATAATGATCAATCCCGCGAAAAGGTAAGTGTGGCGTAAAAATGATTCCATTTTCAGAATGGTCAGGAACATTCTCTATAGTTCTTATGGTATTTACAGTAGGGAATGTTCTTGACCATTCCGTAGGGGATTTTTAGTTTCATACACTTCTGCATGCCCATTTTATGATTTGTTTTGTTTTTCCATCAAATCATTGAAGCTGATTCGATGGTTGGTTCGTTTTAGCTGGATTAGTTCATCTTTTAAATTTTTCAGTGTATGGTTTGTTTTTTCGGCTAAGTCTTCAAGCTGTTTTTTTATGTTCGAAATTTCCGTATCATATTTCTCAAGGGTATGTTGTTTTGAGGTTTCAATAGGTATATATTTTTTGATTTGAGCAATTTCTTCCTGAAGCATATTAAACATTATTTTCAGTTTGGTCAACTCAATATTGGCATTGGCAGCATCTGTTTTTTCCATGTATGGTGCAGGACTTGCTTCAGAATCAGCCGCAGCAGCAAAAGATTTCATGTTCTGTCTGGCGAATTCTTCTACTTCACTGCCCGGAATCATATATTCCGGCTTGACATGGGCTGAATCAGGGATTTTGTCAAGATAATCCGATACGATATATAAATTAATATCATCGTTGCCGGAATATCCGTAACACATGTCACATATGATGTTTTGCTTTAAAAGCAGATCTGCGGTTCTGCAGCCGAACAGCCCGATATTTCCATATCTGCCGGCTGAAAACTGAGCAGGTTTATTCCATTCAATACCGTCATTATCCGAATAACAGCTAAATACTTTAATATCCATTTGCCATAATATCCATAGTCTTTTATCTTCCTTTATGATAATGGGTATTACCTGTGTATCACAGCGGTTATAAATCATCGTCTCTTTATCCCATAATGACTGATTATAGCTGCTGGATGGTTTGCGTTTATAGATAATACTATATCCCTTATCCGCTTTTCTCAAAAAAACCAGATGAAAATGATCTTCTTTATCCAAAATAAAATACGGAAACAGTACATTGCTGTCCAACCCGATTGATATAAAATCACTCCATTGTTTTTTGGACCATATATATGTTTTATATCCAAGCCTGCCTGAATCGGATTCACTTTGATAGTATATATGAATATTATTGGAGCTGTCTGCCTGTACGCAAAAGGGACGCTCTGTTTTAGAGATGTAATCAATTACGTTCGGAGACACATTGTTATTATCCAGTATTTGATGGATTAAAAGGTTCTTTCCTTTATATTCTATTATATAAAATAAGTTGATCCAACCGTTTATAGAGAGCATTTTAAAATGCTTTGGATAAGTACGGTTTGCCTTGCTTTGAAGGATAGTGTATTTATGCCATTGTGTTCCGTTATACATGAGGTAAATGATGCTTCCCACCTGGTCCTGGCATGCAAGATGAATGTTTCCTCTTGAATCAATCATTACATCAAAATCGCTTTGACCGTCTTTCAGAAGGATTTCATAATTGTTCCATTTGGTTTCGGCCTTTTTTTTAAAACAAATGCCGCTTCCCGGCTGATAAAAGAAATGCCACTGCTGTCCGGAAGGCTCTGCAATAATATATTGACCGGCTGTAATTCCCTTCATTTTTACTCCTCCTATTTATTGCTGCTATTTTAAATATATGCGGTATTCATATTCTTTTGACTGTTTCATAAATCTTTTGAAAGATTTGCATAAATCATTCACACATGGATTTCATAAACATATTATGTTATTGAAGAAATTATATCAGTATAATATTCAGATAAGGAGGATAGATTATGGGTGAAAAATTAAAGCCGGGTCCGATTTCGGGTGCACCTGCTTTCAGAGAAGCTGTATGTATACAAACTGATAAAGTATATGACTCATGTAGGGAAAAAGACTGTCTGGAAGACTTAAGAGTGTTCTTTTGCAGAAGAGACCAGGAGCTTATAGACAGAGCGATAAATGTAAAGTGCAGAAAATCTGAAGTGCTCTGGGCTTTTACCGATGTTGAGCCTGTTCCGTTTAACAGAGGATTTTATTCTGTTGATGTAAAATTCTTCTTCCGTATTACCCTGGATGTCTTTTCGGGTGTTTCAAGACCTACCGAAGTACAGGGATTGGCTACATTTGACAAGAAGGTAATACTTTTTGGTTCCGAAGGAAATGCAAAAATATTCCAGTCCAAATTCAAGGAAGATGAATTTGATCCTCAGCTCTGGAGCAAAACCAATTTACCTAAAGCAAAGGTTGAAGTAGTAGATCCCATCTGCCTGGCAGCAAAATTGGTGGATATTACCGACAGATTGTTTGAAACAGTTGATTTGTCAGGAATACCTGCAAGTATTGCCAATGTATTTGACGATGAACTTGTAGCTACGGCAGAGAGAAAGAGAGTATTTGTAACTTTGGGATTATTCTCAATCATTAAACTTGAAAGAAATGTTCAGCTTCTTATTCCTGCTTTTGATTTCTGCATACCTGAAAACGAGTGTATCGCAGCTACGGAAGATAATCCTTGTGAATTATTTGAAAGAATACAGTTCCCTGTTGACGAATTTTTCCCACCGCAAAAATTTGACTTCGAAGGTGCGGAGGATGTATTTCAAAGAAGACCATGCAGAGATTAATTATACAAGGAGTTTAAAAAGCCTCGGTTTATCCGAGGCTTTTTACGTTTTGAAAAAGTGTTTACGGTGCATGGAAATGTGATATAATGTGTAGTTGTAAATTACTAATTTATTAACAAGGCAGGTTTATTTTTATGCTTCAATATATTAAGGATAAGACAAAAAGCTGTCCTGATTATAAGCCGAAAATTGGAATAATGGGCGGTACCTTTGACCCCATACATTACGGGCACCTGGTAACAGCAGAAGCCGCAAGGGAGGAATTCAAGCTGGACTATGTTATATTTGTTCCTTCCGGCAATCCGCCGCATAAGGTAAATAAAGCTGTTACCGATAAAAATCACAGGTATCTGATGACATTGCTTGCGACAGCCACCAATCCTTATTTTGAGGTATCCAGGGCAGAAGTTGACAGGGAAGGCTATACTTATACCATTGATACCATCCGATTATTCGAAAGGCAATTTGAAGGAAGAGCGGCATTTTATTTTATAACCGGTGCGGATGCCTTAAATGAAATTTTGTCATGGAAGGATTCGGAAGTCTTGCTGAATTCATGTGAATTTATAGCGGCAGCGCGACCGGGCTATCATATTGAGCAGTTATATAAGGATATCGATTATTTGAAGACAAATTTCAACAGCAGAATTCATTTGGTGGAAGTACCGTCACTGGCCATATCATCTACAGATATAAGGTGGAGAGTAAAAAATAACCTTTCCATTAAGTATCTTTTGCCGGAGTCTGTGGAAAATTACATATATAAAAACAGGTTATATAAAGAAAATGAGGCTGAGACATAAATAAATAATCATTTATATAATAGGGGGATGTTACTAATGAGTGAAGAAGAAATTATTGAAAAACTATCGGGAATGTTAAAGCCCGACAGGCTTAAACATTGTTATGGAGTCAGGGATACGGCATTGAAGCTTGCACGGTTGTATCGCTGTGATGAAGATAAAGCGGCTACTGCCGGATTGCTGCACGATTGTGCAAAAGACATTAAAAAACAGCAAATGTTGCAAATGTGCGACAATTTTGATATAGTATTAGATGATATTTTGAGGGCGGAAGTACAATTGATTCATGCTCCTTTAGGAGCTAAGCTGGCTGAGGTTGATTTCGGAATTAATGATCCTGAAATATTGGATGCCATTTATTATCATACGGTTGCCAAAGAAAATATGCCTTTGTTAACCAAGATTATTTATATAGCGGATTTTATAGAACCTTCCCGGGACTTTCCCGGTGTAGACCAGATCAGGCAAAAAGCATTTGAGAATATCGATGAAGCAATTCTGTTGGCCATACAGAGAACAATCAATTATGTACTATCCAAAGACAGATTGCTTCATCCGAATACGATTAATGCCAGAAATTATATACTTATGCAAAAGAGAAATAATGTTTCATAGTTATATGAGATGTGTCCGGGAGTGGTATAATGAATTACAAGGTATTCTTAAGGCTAACGATAGTAGTCATAATTGCGGTTGTAATTGTCGGCGGCGTGGTTGCAGGTGGTGTTGCTTTATCACATCATATACTTTCTCGCAGGGATATGGATTATGTTGAAGACCAACAGGACATAACGGATAGCAATGAGAAAAGCGGTGATAAGAATACCGAAAAAAAAGAAAAGGTATTAAATGTTTTGTTATTAGGAGTCGATGCAGAAGGCTACAGGACGGATGTCATTATTCTGGCACAATATAATTATCATACAAAAAAAGTAAATATGCTTCAGATTCCCAGAGATACAAAGGTTGACACAACCAGAAGCGATAAGAAGATTAATTCTGCATATGGATTTGGTAAGGAAGAAGAACTGTTTAAGGAGATTCATCAGCTGATAGGGATTGAAGTCGATAAATATTTTCTTGTGAATTTAAAAGGATTTCGGGCATTGATCGATGAGATCGGCGGAGTGGAAATGAATGTGCCCATCAATATGAATTACAGCGATCCGATACAGGGATTATATATTAATCTGAAAAAAGGTGAACAGGTTCTCAACGGCAAAAAGGCTGAAATGTTTGTAAGGTTCAGAAAAAATAATGACGGTACGGGATATCCTGAAGGGGACATAGGCAGAATAAAAGCTCAGCAGGAATTTATTAATAAAGTCATTGATAAGGTTTTCAGTTTGAAAAACATCTTTAAGACGCCTAAATTGGTATCCATCATTTTAAAGAATGTGAAAACCAATATATCGGTCAGTGAAATTCCCGAATATGTAGGAGAAGCTCTTCAGGTAGACAGAAATGATATTAACATGATGCTGCTACCCGGTGAAAGTGCTTATATAGACGGGGTTTCATACTATATTCATAATAAAACTGAGACTGAGGAGCTTATTAAGCAATATTTTACTCCTTCAGCCACAGAGAATGATGATTCAGAGGAAAGCACGGCTGATGAAGATCAGGGTGAAGAGAAACAATATAAATCCGGCTTGCTTAACAAATATATTCGGATTGAAATTATCGATGGTTGTGATAACGCGGAAACAGTTGCAGCTATTGTTGAGGATTTGAAACGGAAGAATTTTAATGTTGTGAAAACAGAGAAATTTAATGGAGTCAAGTACAGCAAGACAAAAATAATAGATCGGAGCAATAAGAATCGCGCAAAGGAAGTTGCCAAAGCGATGAGTATTGATACCATAACAAAAGATAAGGACAAGTCCGGAGACATAGATGTGACTGTAATTGTTGGTGAAGATATGGTGAAATAGAAAAACTTGTATCTTTGTATAGATTTTTTTAATAATATGTATTAAAATATTTTAAATAAGCTTGCTAAAAAACAGGTGTTTAATCTTACATTATTTAGGGAGGAATAGAATACGTGGAATTAGGTTCTGACAAGATAGCATTAAAGGTTGTTGAAATATTGAACAATAAGAAGGCAAGGGACATTGAATTGTTAGATATTAAGGATATCTCCTTGCTGGCCGATTATTTTGTTATATGCAGCGGCGGTTCAACAACTCAGGTTAAGGCATTGGCTGATGAAGTAGAGGAAAAAATGCTGGAGCTTGGTTATCAGCCTGTTCATAAAGAAGGGTATGCCAGTGCAAGCTGGATTCTTTTGGATTATGGTGAGGTGGTTGTACATATTTTCTATTATGAGTCCAGAGCATTTTATAATTTGGAGCGATTGTGGTCAGATGCAAGGCGCGTTAATATAGACTATATTATAGGAAGACTATAGGTGGAGGTAACGATATGAATTATAGTTTTAAAGAAATTGAAGAAAAGTGGCAAAGGCATTGGGAAGAAACACAAGCTTTTAAAATTGCTGAAGATGACAGACGACCGAAGTTTTACGCTTTGGAAATGTTTCCGTATCCTTCGGGGAATTTGCATATGGGTCATGTACGCAATTATTCCATAGGAGACGTTGTGGCAAGATTTAAGACCATGAATGGGTATAATGTTTTGCATCCTATGGGGTGGGATTCCTTTGGATTACCTGCAGAAAATGCAGCCATTAAGCACGGAATTCATCCGAATGAATGGACATGGTCCAATATTGAAAATATGAGAGCCCAGTTAAAGAGGCTTGGCATCAGCTATGACTGGAACAGGGAAGTAGCCACTTGCCATCCGGATTATTATAAATGGACACAATGGATGTTTCTCCAGTTGTATAAAAACGGCCTTGCTTATAAAAAGAAATCGTATGTAAACTGGTGTCCGTCGTGTGCAACCGTACTTGCCAATGAGCAGGTGGTAAACGGTGCTTGTGAAAGATGTAAGTCCATTGTTGCCAAAAAGGACCTTGAGCAATGGTTCTTTAAGATTACCGATTATGCCCAAAGACTGTTGGATGACATTGATAAGCTTAAAGGCTGGCCTGAAAAAGTGAAAACCATGCAGGTAAACTGGATTGGGCGCAGTGAAGGTGCGGAAGTAAGGTTTAAGATAGACGGTACCGACCAGACACTTACGGTTTTTACAACCCGACCTGATACAATTTTTGGTGTTTCGTATATGGTAATGGCACCTGAACATCCTTTGGCAAAAGAATTGATTAAAGGTTTGCCGCAGGAGCAGGAGTGTCTTGAATTTATTTATAAAATGCAGTTCTTAAATGAGATTACAAGGACTTCCAATGAGACGGAAAAAGAAGGAGTTTTCACTGGAAGATATGTTGTTAATCCTTTAAATAACGAAAAAATTCCTCTTTATCTCGCAAACTATGTACTTTTGGATTATGGTACTGGTGTTGTAATGGGCGTACCTGCACATGACCAGAGAGACTTTGAGTTTGCAAGAAAATACAATTTGCCTGTTGTCGTTGTTATTCAGCCGGAAGGACAAAATTTAGACGGAGCAACCATGACGGAAGCTTTTCCTGCAGAAGGTATTATGGTAAACTCAGGAAAGTTTAACGGAATGAATAATAAAGAAGCTCTGAAAAAGATTATTGAGGAGATCGAGGCACAGAATATTGGCGTTCGCAAGGTTAATTTCCGTTTAAGAGACTGGCTGATATCAAGGCAGCGTTATTGGGGTGCGCCAATTCCTATTATTTATTGTGATGACTGTGGAGCAGTTCCTGTACCGGAGGAAGATTTGCCCGTACTGCTGCCTACGGACGTGAAATTTACGGGAGTAGGCGAGTCGCCTTTGGCAGGAGCGGAATCTTTCGTCAATGCACCATGCCCCAAGTGCGGAAAGATGGGAAGAAGAGAAACAGATACCATGGATACTTTTGTATGTTCATCATGGTATTTCTTGAGATATTGTGACCCATGCAATGATAAAGAGCCGTTTTCCAGAGAAACGGTAGACTACTGGATGGCTGTCGACCAGTATATTGGCGGTGTTGAGCATGCGATTCTGCATTTGCTTTATGCAAGATTCTTTACAAAGGTTCTGCATGACCTGGGATATGTTTCGGTAGAAGAGCCTTTTGAGAATTTGCTTACACAGGGAATGGTATTAAAAGACGGTGCCAAGATGTCCAAGTCCCTTGGCAATGTAGTAAGCCCTGAGGAGATTGTTAACAAATATGGTGCGGATACGGCAAGGTTATTTATTCTTTTTGCTGCTCCTCCCGAAAAGGACCTGGAGTGGAGTGACCAGGCAGTTGAAGGGGCATACCGTTTCCTTAACAGAGTATGGAGAATTACCGATGAATTTGCAGATATCATTAAAAATGCTGGAATGATTGATAAAGGCAGCCTTTCTTCGCACGATAAGGATTTAAGGTATGTGCTGCATAATACAATAAAAAGAGTTACCGATGATATTGGAGAGCGTTTTAATTTTAATACGGCAATCAGCGCTATTATGGAGTTGGTAAATTCCTTATATCAATACAAGGAAAAGACGCCAAAGGAGAGCTATAATGCCGGATTATTAAAGGAAGCCATTGATAATCTCATTATCTTGCTTGCTCCTTTTGTACCACACATTACGGAGGAGTTATGGGGCCGTATCGGAAATCAGGGAAGTGTCCATAAGCAAAAATGGCCAGAATATGATCCGGAAGCGCTGGTTAAAGGTTTTGTAGAAATTGTGGTGCAATTAAACGGAAAAGTAAAAGATAAAATTGAAATACCTACAGGCCTTGACAAGGCGCAGGCTGAAAAGGCAGCTATGGAAAGCGACAGAATTAAGCAGCTGCTGGAAGGCAAGCAGGTTGTAAAGGTTATTGTAGTTCCTGAAAAGCTTGTTAATATCGTTGTAAAATAAAAAGTAAAAGGGGCAGACAGGGGTCTGCCTCTGTTTCTATTGTTGTATCAATTCCTGGGTGCCTGTTACTTTGCTCTGTTCATCCATTTCAAAAGTGGCTTGTGCTTCTTTGTTAGTAAAATAGATATTTCCTTCAACTACTGTATCAATCAGTTGAAAGTTTTTAGCATTCACATAAAGGTCTCCCTTGAAGGTACCGTGTTGAATGCTTGCTTTAGGACTGTTAATGGTAAGCTTGGGTGCCGTTAATGTATATCGCTTGGTTATGTTTCTGTTATCATCCTGTGAATATAATGCGATTTTCCGTTGTATAATATCCTGACCCTTGTCATCTTTTTTACCATTTGTATATTCCCCGTCAAGTACAATTTCTTTATCCATTGTTAAATCCCTTGTGAGACAGATAATCCATGAACCGTTGCTGCTTATGGCCTTTTCAAAAGCCGCTTCATCCGCAACAATGGAAGCAGTGGTAGATATGTCTGGTTCCGTTTCCGGCGGATTTGTGGGCGTTACTTGGGGTGTTACGGCCGGAGACGGCTCAGTTTTTGTATTCTGAGTTGTACAGCCTGCGGAAACAGCAATGAACAGCACAAAAGTAAGGAATATGATTTTGATTTTCATATGATGTCCTCCTCCTATTTGTTTTTCATAAATAGATTATTACCAATATAAGAAAAAATATCAGATGCAAATAGTCAACATATTAAAATTATTTACTTACTATCTGATTTTAAGATGGATAATATAGTTGTTTACTATTTTCCAGATAAACAAGGAAACAGTGGAAAGTTCAAACCCGGAAAGCACTTGTTGATTTGTGCGGTTTTGGAATGCCTGTGGATATTGCTTATGACGAGTGTTGGAATCAGCCGCCGTCAGCGAATATTCAGGAGAATACGATTGGTATATTAAACAGCAGGGGAGAAACAGTATTTACTATTAGAAATCCTATAAATAACATTAAATTTTAATAAAATTTCGTTATTTTCCGATTGTATTGAATTAAATAATGCCGTATTTTATACTAATGAAAACAGGATTCTATAAATGGAAAAAGGGGCAGTTATTTATGCATACAAAGAGGAAAATGAGAGCAATGAAAATTATGGCTTTGACCGTTGCGATTGTTATGTTGTTTATCAGCTTCCGTTTGGTTACCGCTGAAGAAATAACGGACACATTGCCTCAATTGGATATTCAGGTGACCTTTTCCGACTTGATAATAAAAGACGGGCTGTTTACAGCAACAGTGAATGTGACAAATAATACAGGACCCGATGAAAATGTTACGGCAATAATGGCCGTATATGACGAAACCGGAAAAATTAAAACGGTTGTTATGGATAGCAGACTTGTTGCCGGGCAAAAGACAGAGGTATTTGCTTTAGCGGCCAGGTTGGAGAATACGAAGGAGTCATGGTATCCGAAGGTGTTTGTATGGCATGGTGACAAATTTGACAAGATGATACCTGCCGCGGAACCTTTTTATAATTTCCCATCCAGTGATGAAATTATTTCCATTGTAAAAAGGGTAAATAATTATTGGATAAGTACCCATCCCAACCATGAGAATTATTTCTGGGATAAAGCGGCTTATCATACGGGAAATATGGAGGCATATTACCTTACCGGTGATGAAAATTATCGAAAATACTCAATCGGGTGGGCGAACAGAAATAATTGGAGCGGACCTACGGCAAATAACTGGAATTATCAATATGGTGAAAATAATGTCCTTTTTGGTGATTGCCAAATATGTTTTCAGACTTATATAGACTTGTATAACCTGGAGCCTTCTGAGAATAAAGTAAGCAGAGCAAAGTATGTGATGGGATATCAAATAGGAACAAGTAACGTAGATTATTTGTGGTGGGTGGACGGACTTTATATGGTAATGCCTGTTATGACCAAAATGTATCATTTGACAGGCGACCGGACATATCTGGATAAAATGTATCAGTATTATAAATATGCAAAAGACTTGCTCTATGATGACGGCACCTATGTTGATGCCAACGGAAACAATGGTGATGTAGGCAATGGGTTGTGGTACAGAGATGCAAAGTATGTATATCCGGACAGAAACTATAACGGGCAAAAGGAATTCTGGTCCAGAGGCAATGGCTGGGCGGTAGCTGCTCATGTCAAGGTCCTTCAGGATCTTCCTGATGATGACCCTCATAGAGAGGAATATATACAAACCTTTAAAGAAATGATGGCTGCATTAATACCTCTGCAGCAGCCGGAAGGCTATTGGACAAGAAGCTTATTGATTCCTGAACAGGCACCTGGCCCTGAATCAAGCGGTACAATGTTTTTCCTGTACGGCATGGCTTATGGAATAAGAAGCGGTATCCTGGACAAGGAAACATATCTGCCGTATTTATTGAAGGGCTGGAATTGGCTCATAACCGAAGCGGTCAGTTCGGAAGGTGTAGTTGGTTATGTTCAGCCCATTGGTGAAAATCCGCAGCCTGGCACTACGGTAAGCAAGAATTCGACTGCTAATTTTGGGGTAGGTGCATTTCTGCTGTTGGGTTCTGAAATGGCCAAACTGAATGATGGTATAAAAGGAGACGGTTTGCTGACCACATTGAAGAAAAGGATGGTTAATGCAAACGCATTGAAAATAGGAAGCCCGTATGTTATTGTAAATAATGCTGTGAAATATGCGGACAGTGAAAATACGGCTGCTGTCCCGGTTAAGAATGGAAATAGGGTTTTGATTCCACTGAGCTTTTTTACCGAGAATTATAGCATAACGGCAGAAAAAAGTGCAGAAAACGGGAAAATACTCATTTCTGATGGCAGTATGGAAACAGAGGTATCTGTTGAAGATATTCATGGAATTCCATATGTGATGGCTGATGAAATGGCTCAGGCTATCAGGAAAAAAGTTTTTCGATACAATGATTTAATAGTAATGAGCCATCAGGAAAAACCATTTTATATAAAATATGAAAAAAGTCTTTTGAATTATCTGGACAGTATTATTGCTTCAGGGGACTATCCCAGCCTGCCGTCATATGATGGAGAAACAAAACTGCCCGAGCCATCTGAAACAATGATTATTGTCCCGCCGGAAAATGTAACTGCCAGCGGTGGGGAAGTACAAAATCCTGCAGTTCATACTGTGGATAGAAACTACGCAACCAGGTGGTCTGCGGAGACAACACTATCAGGAAGCTTTCCGAATTTTACTTTTCATTCACAGTATATAACTTTTGATTTAGGCAATATTTATAATATTAATAAGGTAGGAATCTCATTTTACAATGGACATCAGAGAAGATATCAGTTTAAGATACAGACCTCCGTCGATGGCATTAACTTTACGGATACAAAATCAGACATGTATTATTCCAGTGGTACAACAGAATTAATAGAGTATTATACATTTAATACTGTTTCCGCAAAGTATGTCAGATTGGATTGTTACGGATATCTGCCGGTTAACAGTTGGGGTTGGGCCGGCTGGAACAGTATAACGGAAGTAGAAATTCACAAAGCACAATGATAAGGGACAGCACTTGCTGTCCTTTATTTTTTAGCTGGTTTATAGACAATTAGTATAAATATGTCGAGCCGAAAAAAATAGCCGATTGAAAAGCGGCATTGCTGATGATAATATAATGTCGTAAACTAATTTACCAATATTTTACGATTACAATTACCTGCTATTCTATTATAAGGGGGATTGGCTATGGTAAAAAGAATTTTTTCTATTTTGCTGGTAGTGATTATGATTTGCGGAATGCCGAACAGTATGCCGGCAGCAATTGTATCGGCAGATGAAACCGATTTAGTGCTTTTTCAAGATGATTTCCAGGATGGAAATTACACGAATTCTGTGTGGCAGGTACATTCGGGAAATTGGTCGATCGGTACGGACAGTTTGAATCCTAATAATAAAGTTTTTAATCAGACCAATGCTGACGAAGGTTTTATCAGCACAGGTGAGTTGTCATGGACTGATTATATGGTTACAATTCGATTCAACACAGGAGGCGGGGAAGGGTATCCCGGTATACTTGCACGTTTTCGTGATATTAATAATTATTATTACTTTCAAATGCAAAAGCTCGACAAATTGGTATTTGCCAAAAAGGTGAACGGTACAAATACGGAAATGTATTTTCATAATGTTTCCATGAAGGCAAATACATGGTATACCTTAAAGATGGTACTGAAAGGTGATTCTATAAAATGTTATTTTGGAGAAAATGCAGCAGATACACTTATTTTTGATATTCGGGAGACAACATTTACTCAGGGTAAAATTGGTGTCAGAAACAAATGGCAAACGGCTTCCATTGATGATGTTCTGGTTGTTATGCCGCCGTCAGCGCCTTCAGGGATAAGAGTTGAAGCAAGTGCCACAACGGCTGTACTCACATGGGATTCCGTACCTGGAGCAACCGGTTACAATATATATCGGGCCGTATCGGAAAACGGAGCTTATACTCTGATTAAGAGCAATGTGACCGTGACGACTTTTACCGATACGGGGCTGAAGCCGCAAACCGATTATTATTATAAAATATCAGCAGCAGGAGAGGGCGGCGAATCAGATTTATCCGCTGTCATTGCTTGTAAGACTACCTATATGGCACCTAATACATCCAAACTGATATGCACCGGCAAAACCATTTCTTCCGTATCGTTAAGCTGGGATGCGGTAAATGGAGCCACCGGTTATAAATTGTACAGGTCTGTTTCAGGTAGTGAATACGAGCCTGTATATAGTGGGACGGCAACAAGTTATACTGACAGCGGTCTTACAAAGGGACAGGATTATTATTATGCGGTTACCTACTTAAAAGATGCAGACGAATCGGAGATGTCCAATGTGGCAAGTGTAATTCCTTCTGAAAAAGGAGAAATTACAGCTGTAGTTGATGCGAAAGAATATATTCTTAAAACAACAGCAACCCATGCTACTGTTGTGACTTTATTTAATGATGACGGCTCTACTGCTGATGTTACGGCCGATGCCGCATTTGAGTCGTCGAATCCTTCAATTGCAACTGTAAATGAAGCAGGAATTGTTACAGGAGTCAGTGTAGGAAATGCAGTAATAACAGTTACCTATAAAAATAAAACCTATTTTGTCAATGTCAGTGTGATTGACAAGGATATGATGCTCTGGTACAAGTTTGACCAGATTTCTGGTACTGTTGTCAAGGATGCTTCAGGCAACGGGCATGATGGTACATTAATGGGTGGCGCAAGATGGATCAATGGGAATGGAATTGAGTTAGACGGCGTTGATGACTATGTGCTGATGCCAAATGGTATTCTGGCCGGTGTAACCGATGTTACCGTAAGTACATATATCTTATTGGATACCGGCAATGTTGATCCTATCTGGATATTTACTTTCGGCTCAACCACGGACCCTTATTCAATATCCGGCTCCAAATATTTTGGGCTTTTAGAAGATGCTTCTGGAAATTTAAGAGCTACTATTTCCACAAACAAGTGGACCGGCGAGCAAAATGCAAATAAAAATGGGCCCTTAGGAAAGGGAGTATGGAAGAATGTAGTAGTTACTATTTCGGGAAATACCGGTACTCTCTATGAGGATGGTGTTGCAGTTGCTCAGAATACCAGTATGACGCTAGACCCTCAAGTTATTGAAGAAACCATTGCCAATTATTTGGGTAAGCCTGCATATTTGCAGGACAGGTATCTCAAGGGAAGATACAGCGATTTTCGAATGTACAACAGAGCGTTAAGTGCAAAAGAAGTACAGGAGCTTTATCAAAATTTAAAGGGAAATCAGTTGGAGAAAGACAAGGAAGCACTTTCATTAGGAGACATAAGTGCAGTTACTGAAAATCTGAATCTCCCGTCAAAGGGAGAATATGGCTCTATTATTACCTGGTCATCAAGCAATAAAGACATTATTTCGGATACCGGGGTGGTAAAAAGACCTTCCTATGCAGAAGGAAATAAGACTGTTGTATTGACGGCCACCATATCGGATGGAACAAATATATTAACGAAGGAGTTTGTAGTAACAGTGCTTAGGAAACCAAGCGACCTTGAAACGGTAAAAATGGATGCGCAGTTGTTGAAGGTATACAATATTGAGGATGTAAGAGGCAATCTGACATTGCCTGTTAAAGGGCAAAACGGCAGTACAATTACATGGAAATCGGACGACGTTTCAATTATAACAAACACAGGTGAAGTAACGCGTCCGGCACACGGCAGCGGAGATGTGACGGTAAAATTAACTGCGACCATATCGCTGAATAGAGTTTCTGTTACCAAAACATTTTTAGCGGTTGTCAGAGAAATGCCCGAGCCTCAGGAGTATTCTGCTTACTTATTTACGTATTTCATCGGAGAGGGCTATTCCAATGGTGAACAAATATATTTTGCCCTTAGTCAGGGGAATAATCCGTTAGCCTGGACGAAAATGAATAACGGCAATCCTGTTTTTACTTCTACCTTGGGAGAAAAGGGCTTAAGAGACCCGTTTATCATTCGTTCTCCCGAGGGCGATAAATTTTATATGATTGCAACAGACCTGAAGATATATGGCAATGGCAACTGGACTGCTGCTCAGCGAACCGGAAGCCGATCTATTATGGTTTGGGAATCAACGGATTTGGTTCATTGGTCAAAGCAGAGGATGGTGGAGGTATCCCCAGAATTGGCAGGGTGCACATGGGCACCGGAAGCGTTTTATGACCATACAACCGGTGAATATATAGTATTCTGGGCATCGAAAATTTATAGCGATGCAAGCAAAAGCGACAGTCCTCACCAGAGGATTATGTATGCCAAAACAAGAGATTTTTATACATTTACCGAAGCAAAAGAGTATTATAACCCGGGTTATTCTGTCATTGATACAACCATGATTGAACACAATGGGAAGATATACCGATTTACGAAAGACGAAAGAAGCTATAATGCAGCTACCGCACCTAACGGGAAAATGGTATTCCAGCAGGTAGGAGATTCTATCTTCGGTGAATTTACCACGATAGTAGAAGGAATCGGTAAGGGAAGTATTTCAGTTGGGGAAGGGCCTTTGGTATTCAAAGCAAACGGAGAAGATAAATGGTATTTGTTCATAGATTATTTCAGCGGTGGCGGATATAAGCCATTTGTAACAACAGATTTGGATTCCGGCCAATGGACCATGCTGTCAACCGGCTCATTCCCGTCCCCTGCACCGCGCCATGGAACCGTACTGCCTATTACGGCAAAAGAATATGCTGATTTATCCGCAAATATACCTGTAGAAGTACAAGAGGACAATGTAAAGGTCAATGGAATAACATTGGACCAAGGGGAACTTCAATTAGAAACCGGCGCTCAGGCACAATTGACAGCAACAGTGACAGCTTCAGACGATAATGCAAATAAAACTGTTTTATGGTCAAGCAGCAACGAGGCAGTTGCAAGAGTAAGCAGTACGGGGCTGGTGACTGCCGTAGGAGAAGGAACGGCAGTTATCAGTGCCACAACAGCAGAAGGCGGGTACATGGCAACATGTGATGTTGTAGTAGGGTCAAAGTTTGAAGTAAACACCTCATTTAACCTTGCGGAACTAAAGCCGAATGAAAGACTTGAAGCAAATGTGACGGTTAAAAACAACAGTATGAATTCAGAAAGCGTACTGGTTGTTATGGCCTTGTATGACAGCAATGAAAAGGTTGTGGGCATAAATACCGAAACAAAGATTATTCCCAGCGGTCAGTCGGATATATTGACGGTAGAGCTTACCCTTCCGGATAAAGTAGAAGGATATAAGGTGAAGGTATTTGCATGGAAGGGATCCAATATAGGTTCAAGCCTCATACCAATTACCCGGGCAACAGCAATTGATTAGTAAGTTTGATATGACATTCATAACAGGCAAGCTGTAAAATTTATAAACGGCTTGCCTGTTTTCTTTAGTTCGTTGTTTAACTTTACTTTATGTAATGTTATAATTAGAAATAAATTAAAGTATAGAGGTGAATTTTATATGTCCTTACGCAGCTTTTTAAAGCTGGTTGAAATTCAAACCAAGGTTGCAAGCGTTATTCCTTTTTTATTAGGTACGTTTTATGCACGATACCGATTTAATGATTTTAAGGCTTATCACTTTTTTTTAATGCTTATATCATTATTGTGTATTGATATGGCTACTACAGCTATAAATAATTATTTTGACTATAAAAATGCCAATAGGAAATATGGATATGGCTATGAAAGACATAATGCCATTGTGAGGGATAACCTTAAAGAATCTACGGTTTTAGCCGTGATTTTTACCTTGTTTGCTGTCGCGGTTGTATCCGGCTTTCTGTTATTTCTTAACACCAATGTTGTTGTTCTTATTTTAGGGGGAATATCCTTTTTGGTTGGCATATTTTATACTTTTGGTCCGGTTCCAATATCCAGAACTCCATTGGGAGAGATTTTTTCAGGTTTATTTATGGGATTGGTTATACCGTTTATATCGATATACATACACATATTTGATGATGAAATATTAAGTCTGGACTTTAGCGGAACAATCCTTCATTTTAGGTTTGACATACCGGAGATTCTTTATATGATATTGTTGTCTCTGCCCTCGGTGGCCGGCATTGCCAATATAATGCTGGCAAATAATATTTGCGATATGGAGGATGATTTGGAAAATAAAAGGTATACACTTCCCATATATATCGGAAAAGACAGGGCTTTGGCGCTTTTCAGGCTGCTTTATTATATTGGATATATGGCATTGATGGTGTTGTTGGCATTGAGAGTATTGCCTTTGGTTTCTGCTCTTACTTTACTGACATTTTTTATAGTGAGAAAAAATATTAAAGCATTTTATGAGAAGCAAACCAAAAAGGATACCTTTGTATTGGCTGTAAGGAATTTTGTTATAATGAATATGGTTTTGGCTTTAACTTTGTTATTGGGAGTTATTATATAGCTTGTTATTTTGTTAATAAAAAATTAATATTTTGTTCATATTGGGATAGTATAATTATTTCAGGTAGTCTCAGATTACCTATTAACGGTGTTTATGGGAGGAGTACAGATGAAAGTGTTGAAAGAAATCATCAGTTGGATTGGAAGTATAGGCTTCGCTTTTGTTTTAGCGATGGTTATAAGTATCTTTGTTTTTCAGCCAACGCAGGTGAAAGGAATTTCCATGGAGAATACACTTAACAATAATGATAAGGTTTTAATAAGCAAGTTATCTCATACGTTTAATAAGGCACCGGAATACGGTGATATAGTAATTATCGACAGCAGAGTGGACAGAGAACGAACCTTTAAGGATGAAATTGTTGATACGGCACAGTATAATTTATTTATGAAGTTGTTTTTTAACAAAAAAAATGAGCAGGAAATATTTTGGATAAAAAGGGTAATCGGCAAGGGCGGCGATACTATAGAAATAAAGGATGGAAAGGTGTATCGCAACGGTACTTTCCTGGAAGAACCTTATATTAAAGAGCCGATGAATAAACAAATGGATATGACTGTGACGGTTCCTGATAATCATGTTTTTGTTATGGGAGATAACAGAAACTACAGCAAGGACAGCAGATACATAGGCTGTGTACCCCTCAGCCATGTAGTTGGTAAATATATATACAGATTAAAGTTTTGATATTATAACGAATTTGGTCGGTAAAGGTTAGAGGCAGCTTAAGCTGCCTCTACTATTATTGCGGTTTACTGATGAACATTTGAGTGAACATATATCCATACTGGCCGCCTTTTCGGATTCCAATTCCAATATGGGTATAATCCGGGCTTAATATGTTTTTTCTGTGTCCCGGGGAATTCATCAATGCTTCATGTGCTTTTTGCACGGTCTGGTTGCCGGCAATATTTTCTCCCGCTTTTACATAGTTAATACCAAATGATTTCATCATATCAAAAGGACTTCCATACTTGGGTGAATTATGGCTAAAATAATTATTATCTATCATATCCTGTGCTTTTATTCTTGCGCAATTGGTCAACTCCATATCAACCTGCAGGGGTGCCACATTGTTTTGAGAGCGGGCCTGATTAACCAGGTTCAGCATTTCTTGTTCTTCCGCAGTTAATGTATTGTTATTGTTTTGTGTAGTATCCGGTGTATTCTGCTTGGTACCTGTGGTGTTATTTGGGGTTGTACCCGTCGTACCGGTTGTTGCTCCTGTGTTCCTGGCGGTATTGTTTCCTGTTGTGCCTGTAGTTGTACCGGTGTTCTGTTGAGTTGTAGTCTTTTCGGTTTCATCCGGTACAATAGGCATACATAGATTTTGCGGAATAAAGCCAATTTGATTGTTAGGAAGTTTTACCGCATACCAGTCTTCAACCTTGCTGACCACATCAAACTTGTTGTTCTTTGCTGTTGTCTGAATAACAGGTGTGTTGTTCGCACAGCCTGACCTGATTTCTGCCTGGTCTGCAGTTATTTTTATTTTTTTTATTTCTCCGGTTGCAGTTATTGATGATTCTGTACCCTGTGTTGTCTGTCGTGTACATGACACCAAAAAGATTAATGATATTGCAATAAATAAAATCAATTGTTTTCTTATCACGGCAATCTCTCCTTATATTTTAAAAAGTCTGCATTTTCAGTTATTATTATTAGGAAATTCATAAATTTTATTAAATCCATTTTCATTTGTCAATGCTAATATGGGTACAATAAATAAAAAGCATTAAGAGGGGAAAGAAATGAAAATTAAGTCTATGAGTAATTTAAAATTATATGGTTTTAATAATTTGACCAAGACCTTAAGCTTTAATATGTATGATATTTGTTATGCAAAAACTTCCGAACATCGAAAGGGTTATATAGAATATATTGACGAACAATACAATGCGGACAGGCTGACAAGAATATTAACGGATGTAGCGGGGATTATAGGGGCGAATATTCTGAATATAGCCAAACAGGACTATGACCCGCAGGGTGCCAGTGTTACAATGCTTATTTCTGAAGAAAAGGTTTGTGAGCAGGAATTATGTGAACTTGGGCAAAATGAAACAAAGATTTTGGTGCCCAATGCTGTAGTTACTCATTTGGATACAAGCCATATAGCAGTGCACACATATCCGGAAAGCCATCCGGATGAAGGCATAAGCACATTCAGAGCGGATATTGATGTTTCAACCTGCGGGAGAATATCACCTTTAAATGCATTGAACTATTTATTGGATGCCTTTAGTCCGGACATTGTCACATTGGATTATAGAGTTAGAGGATTTACCAGGGATATTTCAGGGAAAAAAATATTCATCGACCACAAAATTAATTCAATACAGAACTATATTTCTGTACGCAAAAGGCATTTATATAAGATGATTGATGTAAATGTATATCAGGAAAATATCTTTCATACCAAAATGTGTTTGAAGGAATTTGACCTTGATAACTACCTTTTTGGGGTGACAGAAAAAGATTTGGATGCGGATGAAGTCAAGAGAATAAGAAAACAGTTAAAAAAAGAAATGAATGAAATTTTTTATGGGAGAAATATTCCGAAGATGTAGCGTTTTAGTATGGTCAAATAAAATATATCACAGGGAAGCTGTCCGATGATACTAAAAAGGTTTTTTATGGTTGGCAATGTAACGCATTGCAGCTAATTGCAAAATGCATGATCAACAATAAAAATGAGATGCCATATGATACAGGGTGGACGATCTTGTCCACCCGTAAATGGTATTTTATCATATTCCGGTTGGTTTTATGCTTAGTGCAATAACCCGTTCATTGTTATATAATTTATTTGCTAAATAACATTTCAAGCCATTCTGTACATGCATGAATCCATGAAGCGACATGCGGATACTCACCCATATCGCCGCTGTCCGTTTCTTTGGTTGCGAGGGACAGCCCATGGGGACCTTCCGGATAAATATGAAGCTCAAACGGAATATTTTTTTTGCGCATTTCCTGTGCAAAAAGCAGGCTGTTTTCAACCGGTACGGCACTATCGGCATAGGTATGCCATATAAAAGCCGGAGGTGTTTTCTCATTGACCTGCTTTTCCAGGGACATCTCGTCTAATAAACTGTCATCTGCCTGTTCGCCGAGAAGATTTATAAAAGAACCTCTATGAGCATATTCTCCTGATGTTATTACCGGGTAGCATAGAATTAAAGCATTCGGCTGATTCATTCCTCTTTTTATCCCCGGTATATTATTGAGCAGAGGCGAATCCCAGAATACCCCCAGGCTTGCAGCCAGGTGTCCTCCTGCTGAAAAGCCGCATACAGCAATTTTATCGGATGTTACATTCCACTCATCGGCATGCTCTCGTATAATGCACATGGCACGGGATACATCCATAAGCGGCTGAGGATGTTTTCTCGGAGCAACGCTGTAGTATAATACAAAGGCATGAAAGCCTGCAGCATTGAATTGCATTGCTATTGGTTCGGCTTCTCTTTCTGAAGTAAATGCATAACCACCTCCGGGGCAAATAAGCACCGCCGGTCTTTTTTTATTTCCTGACAATATATAAGTGTCCAACGTAGGCTGAAAATTATCGGGCATTTCGCTTTGATAACTGCCTTTTTCCCACAACTGCAATGTTTTACTAATCATTGGCAAACCTTCTTTCTTGATAAATGTTAATGATGCAAGTGATATAGCATGATATATTTATGTTTTATATCATTAATTTAATGGCAAATTGCAGAGAAAAGCCTATTGTTTTTATTACATATAATATGATATTATATAACCGAGAGATTTGCAAATACAATTGACAGAAGGTTAATACTATCAGGTATGAAAAAATCATATAAGAACAAAACACGGGGGGATAAGAATGTGCAAGCAACAAAGTTTTAAGCCATGCTTTAAAAAGCTGTTTGTTACTTGTCTGGTTTTGGTTGTTATGTTAATGAGCAGTGTTGCCGCTGCAAGTGAAAATATCACTGTTAATATTAACGGTCAGCCTCTGGTTTTTCAGGATGCTCAGCCTGTAATGGTTGGGGACAGAGTTCTGGTGCCGTTAAGAGCGATATTTGAAGCATTGGGTGCCGCTGTTAGTTGGGATGAATCAACTAATACGGTAATGGCCTCAAAAGAACAGACTTTTATTGTACTTCAAATTGATAATCCTCAGGCATTTGTAAATAACGAACCGGTCCAACTTGATGTACCGGCACAGCTCATTCAGGAGAGAACCATGGTACCTGTAAGATTTATCGCACAGAGTCTTGGTGCAAATGTAAATTGGGTTGAAGAAACGCAAACAGTAGAAATCAATCAATAAAATAAAAATATACATATGACATCATGCATGGGTTTGGTTTCCATGTTCAGATAAACAGCATTCTTTCATTTGTTGAGGGAGTGCTGTTTTATGTTATTGCGCTTGGCAAAGCTGCGGGTATCTGATATACTGTTTGTAACTATTAATGCCTGACGTGTGTACTGGTTGGATGTTTTTGTTCTTGTGAAAAGGAGGGTGTTTGGTTGGATACGAATAAGCTTAGGCATTTATTAAATCAAGAGGAAGGACCTAAACTGGATTTTAAGGCTACTCTCCGGATTTCTACAGAAAGCGAAAAAAAAGAACTGGTCAAGGACGTTATTGCCATTGCTAATTCCAGAGGAGGAAGAGGATATATCGTTTTCGGGATAGAGGATAAGACCAAAAGAGTTTTAGGTACGAACGTTGAAAACTTCACCGAAGAACAGATTCAACAGATAATTTATAACAGATGCGATCCGCCTATACCGGTCAGACTGGATGTTATTGAGTATGAGTGTAAGAAGGTAGCGGTTTTAACAGTATACAGAAGCAACCAACAGCCTCACCAAATGCTACAAAACGGAGCTTTTTATATTAGAAGAGGTTCAACAACCGATATTGCCCGCAGAGAAGAAATTGCCAACATGCTTCAGGAGAACGGATTATTCAGTTACGAAAGGATAATTCTTAACAATGTTTCGATGGATAGCCTGGATATGCAGATGCTTCAGAATAGTTTCGGCTCGGATTATGTTTTGCTTGAAGGGATGGGTATCATAGGAAGCAGCGGAGATGATGACGAGTATCATCCGACTATAGGTGGCCTGCTTTTATTTGGCAATAATCCCTATATGTTTCTTCCGCAGGTCTATATCAAGGTACATTATGATAACAAGGTAAAGTTTTTTTCCGGCAATGTCATAAATCTGCTGGATGATACAGAGAACTTTATAAAGGATATATGTGCCGACAGCAGCTATCCTCTTGAAGCCGTGTTTGAAGCACTGGCCAATGCGGTAGTACATAGGGATTATTTGGATTTAACAAGAGGCATTCAGGTAGTAATAAGCAATAAGTACATAGAAATAACCAATCCCGGCGCTATGATTTCAGGCAATCGAGTATATAAGTATTATAAAGACAATAATCCGAAAAGGCGAAACCCATGGCTTTATCAAAGACTTCTTACGGTTGATAAGAAAGGCAGATTTCTCAAATATGGTCTGGGTATCAGCAGGATAAAGAGCTATTTTGAAAATGAAGAAGATGTTAAATTTATCAATTTAGGTTCTAAAAATTTGTTTAAGGTTATTTTGCCGGGATTCGATATTATGTTGAGGGGGTAACCCCTAAGGTACAGGTTGTCCACATGCTAAAAATCTTGTATCATAAGTTATACACAGTTTTATCCACATTATCCACAGGAATTATATACACAAAACACATGTTTTGTGTATAAGAAAAATTTAAATAATTATGCAAAGGATATGGTGATTCCAGAAGAAGGTAATTTTATCGAAACCGGCTAATGATAATAGTTTAATCAGAATTAACAAGGATTTGTAAAAATAATTTACATAATAGGTATTGAAAATGTATGTATAATAATGTATAATATGCACTGTTAATATTTAATATTACTTAAACTTAAATTAATAAAAAGGATGGGAATGATATGAAGAAGAGAGTTTTAAAATTAATGAGCGTGATTCTGGTTGCAGCATTTCTTCTGACAGGATTTGTCGGTTGCGGAACAAAGCCGGAGGAAGAACCTAAAACAAGCGCGGATAGTACCGAAAAGACAGAAGCTCAAGCATCAAAGCTTGATGAGATTAAACAAAAAGGTGTTATTGTTATGGGAACAAATGCAGAGTTTCCTCCTTTTGAATTCAGAAATGACAAGGGAGAAGTCGATGGGTTTGACGTAGCAATAGCAAATGAGATTGCAAAGGAACTGGGTGTTGAACTTAAAATCGAGGATATGGCATTTGATTCCTTGATTAATGCATTAAAATCAGGAAAAATTAATTTTATAGCAGCAGGCATGAGTGTTACAGAGGACAGAAAGCAAAATGTTGATTTTTCTGAGGAATACTACTCTGCATCACAAAAGATTATCGTAAGAAAAGATAACAATGATATTAAAGGCAAAGCCGATTTGGTTGGCAAGAAGATTGGCGTTCAGGAAGGTACAACAGGAGATACTGAAGCATCAGCAATTGAAAAGGTAGAAATGAGCAGGTTCAAAAAGGCAGTTGATGCAGTAATGGATCTGAAGAATGGAAAAATTGATGCGGTAGTTTTGGATGCCAGCCCGGCCCAGGTATTTGTCAACAAGAATGATGACTTAAAGATTCTGGATGAAGAATTAACGAACGAAGCTTATGCAATTGCTATAGACAAAGGAAACGAAGAACTGGTTGAGGTTATAAACAAGGTTATTAATAATTTAAAGGAATCAGGCAAATATGACGAATTGGTAAAGCAGTATATCGAAGAGTACACAGGCGAGTGATTTATATTTAAATTGAGTTTGACGGCTAGTAGTTGGAGACGAATCTGAACCAATTGCTAGCCATAATTTTTGCAAAGGTGGGTTTTTATGTACAATAGCTTGTTAGGTTCGATGAGTACCCTATTCTTTTTTAATAGATTTGCAGACGCTTTTTATTTGAATTTTATTAAAGAAAATCGATATATGTTGTTGGTCAACGGACTGGGCATTACTTTAAAAGTTACTTTTTTTGCCATTATATTAGGCATTATAATCGGCTTTATCATTGCATTATTAAAAATCAGCTCATTTAAGTTATTTAATATTATAGCAACAGTATATATCGATATTATAAGAGGAACTCCTGCTGTTGTTCAGCTTTTGATTATGTATTTTATTGTATTTGGAAGTGTTCATGTATCGAAAGTATTGGTTGCGGTTATTGCTTTTGGTATAAACAGCGGCGCTTATGTTGCAGAGATTGTTCGTGCGGGGATTTTGGCGGTAGATAAAGGACAAATGGAAGCAGGACGCTCATTGGGCTTGTCCTATGCTTCAACAATGAGGTATATTATCATACCTCAGGCAGTCAAAAATATTCTGCCTGCACTGGTTAATGAATTCATTGTTTTGCTGAAAGAAACGGCTATCGTGGGATATATAGCCTTAGAGGACCTTACCAAGGGCGGAGACATTATCAGAAGCCGTACTTATGATGCATACATGCCGCTTTTAACAGTAGCACTTATTTATTTTATATTAACTACAATTTTATCAAAGCTTCTTGCAGGGTTGGAAAGGAGGATGAGGCAAGGTGATAGTCGTTAATGATTTGCATAAATATTTTGGTTCCCTTGAGGTATTAAAAGGTATTAATGAACATATCTACAAGGGCGAGGTTGTTGTTGTGATAGGTCCCAGTGGTTCGGGGAAAAGTACATTTTTAAGATGCCTCAATCTTTTGGAACAACCTACCAAAGGCGAGATTATTGTTGAAGGACAGGCGATTACCGATAAGCATAATGATGTTAATAAGCTGCGTCAAAAAATGGGAATGGTGTTTCAGAATTTTAACCTTTTTCCGCACCTGACAGTACTTGATAATATAATGCTTGCTCCTATGAAGGTTAAAAAGATGCCTAAGCCGCAGGCACAGGAAATAGCAGAACGCCTGTTAAAGCGTGTAGGCCTTTTAGATAAGGCATCGACATATCCTAATCAGCTTTCCGGTGGACAAAAACAGAGAATAGCAATTGCCAGAGCATTGGCTATGGAACCCGACATCATGCTGTTCGATGAGCCTACTTCAGCATTGGATCCGGAAATGGTAGGAGAAGTACTGGAAGTAATGAAGCAGCTTGCCGTTGATGGTATGACAATGGTTGTTGTTACTCACGAAATGGGTTTTGCGCGTGAAGTAGGAAGCAGGGTATTGTTTATGGATGAAGGGGTTATTGTTGAACAGGCGGAGCCTAAGGAATTGTTCAGTAATCCGAAAAATGAAAGAACGAAGGCATTTTTAAGTAAAGTTCTTTAAATAGATAGCGCTGCAATGGGGTCGGGGTTGTTTGTATATAGCCTTGACCTTTTTATAATGGATTAAATTACGGGCTTATATATTTTTTATAAATTCTTTTATGGAATTTATTATATTAAAATGATATACTATAATTTATTGATATATGTATTTTTGATTTGGGAGGAAAAACTATGGTAGAAAACAGTCGCGGCCTACTGGTGCCGCAGGGGTATAAGTCATATTTATCCATTCGGGAAACAGAAAAGGCAATAAAGCAGTTGAAGGATTATTTTGAAAATGAGTTGGCCAGAGTTCTGAATCTTTCCAGAGTATCGGCTCCGTTGTTTGTAAGACCTGAAACAGGTATGAATGATAATCTGAATGGAATTGAGAGGCCGGTTGCTTTTGATGTAAAAGGTATAGGCGGTGAAACAGTAGAAGTTGTACATTCCCTTGCGAAGTGGAAAAGAATGGCTCTTAAGAGATATGGATTTAAGATTTATGAAGGCTTGTATACTGATATGAATGCTATTCGCAGAGATGAAGATTTGGATAATTTGCACTCTGTATATGTTGATCAGTGGGACTGGGAAAAAGTAATAAAAAAAGAAGACAGAAATGAAAATACTCTGAAAGAGATTGTCCGCAGTATATTTAGTGTATTTAAAAGTGCGGAAACATATATTACCAGGCTGTATCCGTCAATTCCTGCATTTCTTCCTGATGAAATCAGCTTTATTACGACACAGGAATTAGAGGACAGGTATCCGGGGCTTTCGCCGAAGGAAAGAGAAGATGCAATAGCGAAGGAAAAAAAGGCCGTTTTCATCATGAAAATCGGAGGATTGCTTAAATCCGGTATAAAGCATGACGGAAGAGCCCCGGACTATGATGACTGGGAATTGAATGGCGATATTATTTTTTGGTATCCTGTATTGGAAAGGGCTTTTGAAGTATCTTCCATGGGTATTCGTGTGGATGAAGAATCTCTATTAAAACAGTTGAAGCTTTCAAACTGCGAAGAGAGGGCAAATCTCCCGTTTCATAAGGAATTGCTTGCCGGACAGCTTCCATATACGGTTGGCGGTGGAATAGGCCAGTCAAGAATATGTATGTTTTTACTCGGCAAAGCTCATATTGGTGAGGTACAAGCTTCCATTTGGCCTGCGGAAATGATACAAAAATGTGCGGAAGCAAATATTGACTTGTTATAAATGATACCGATTCAATAAAAGGAGATGTATGGTAAATGGACAAGATGTCAGTAAAGGAATTGTTCAGAAATACAAAGGATTATTTGGGAAAAAAGATGCAAATATCAGGATGGGTACGCACGGTACGTGTGTCAAAGGTATTTGGATTTATAGAAGTGAATGACGGAACATTTTTTAAAAATCTTCAAGTTGTTTTTGAAGAAGAAAAGCTTGATAATTTCAAGGAGATTGCAAAATTAAATGTGGGTGCTTCCATTATTGTTACCGGAGAGCTTGTTGAAACTCCGGGCGCCAAGCAGCCTTTTGAATTAAAAGCAGAAAAAATAGAGATTGAAGGAGAGTCGACACCGGATTATCCGCTTCAGAAAAAAAGACATTCCCTGGAGTTTTTAAGAACCATAGCTCATTTGAGGCCACGTACCAATACCTTTTCAGCCGTATTCCGGGTAAGGTCATTGACTGCCTTTGCAATTCATAAATTTTTCCAGGAAAGAGGCTTTGTATATGTTCATACGCCCATTATTACGGCAAGTGATGCTGAAGGTGCCGGAGAAATGTTCCGGGTGACAACTCTTAATCCCGAACAGCTTCCAAAGGATGAAGCAGGGAAGGTGGATTTTACTCAGGACTTCTTTGGAAGAGAAACCAATCTGACGGTCAGTGGTCAGTTATCGGTAGAAACCTATTGTATGGCATTTCGAAATGTGTATACTTTTGGCCCCACATTCAGAGCAGAGAATTCAAATACTGCACGGCATGCTGCAGAGTTTTGGATGGTTGAACCGGAAATAGCATTTGCAGACCTGCAAGATGATATGCGGCTGGCGGAGGATATGCTGAAGTATATTATTCAATATGTTATGGAGAATGCTCCGGAAGAAATGCAGTTCTTTAATAGTTTTATTGATAATACGTTGCTTGAGAGATTGAACAATATTGTTCATTCTGAATTTGCGCATATTACTTATACGGAAGCAATTAAGCTGCTGGAGAAGGAAAATGACCGTTTTGTATTTCCGGTTCAATGGGGAAGCGATCTCCAAACAGAACACGAGAGATACTTAACCGAGCAGATATTTAAGAAACCGGTATTTGTGACCGATTATCCAAAGGATATAAAGGCATTTTACATGAGACTTAATGATGACGGCAAAACCGTCGCCGCTATGGACCTTCTTGTGCCGGGTGTTGGTGAAATTATAGGCGGCAGTCAGAGAGAAGAAAGACTGGATTATCTTGAAAGAAGAATGGATGAGCTGGGCATGAAGAAGGATGAATATTGGTGGTATCTGGATATCAGAAAGTATGGAGGGACAAAACACGCCGGCTTTGGTCTGGGATTTGAACGTGCTATAATGTATATGACAGGTATGTCCAATATAAGGGATGTTATTTCATTCCCGAGAACGGTTGGAAATGCAGAATTCTAAATAAGGTGCCCACATGAAGAGAACGATTAAAATTTTGATAAATGTTGTAATTCCAATAGCCCTTATATTTTCTGCTTTCAGATACCGGTTGTTTTTAGGCGTTTTGGCCTCGAGTCTTTACATTATATATATATATTACATCAACCAGACAAGGATATTTGAAATATTAGGAAAATACTGCTATTCAAAGGGAAACATTCAAAAAGGCTTGTTTTGGTTCAGAAAGGCCTATGAAAGTAAAAGAGCTACTCCATACACGATGGTGCTATATGCGTATATACTTCTGAAAAACTCTGATATTGAGCAGGCGGATGAAATACTGAGCAAATTAATGCAATCCAATTTGAGCTTTGCAGATGAGATGAATGTCAAATCCAATTATGCTCTTGTTCTCTGGAAAAAAGGGCTGATTGATGAGGCTGTTAAGCTTTTGGAAGAGGTATTGGAGAAATATGAGCATACCACGGTTTATGGAAGCCTGGGATATCTATTGATTGTCGCAGGTGATTTGGACAAGGCCCTGGATTTTAATCTTAAGGCATATGAATATAATAATTTAAATACGATTATTATTGATAACCTGGCTCAGGTACATTATTTAAGAGGAGAATATGATAAATCCATGGAATTATATGAAAAACTGATGACTCTAAAGCCTGCTTTTCCGGAAGCATATTATAATTACGGCCTGGTACTATTAGAATTCAAAAGGTATCAGGAAGCATATGATTCAATGAAAAAGGCCTTAGATTATGATTTTTCATATCTCAGTACTGTAAGCAAAAGTGAAGTGGAATCAAAGATGAAACAGGTTGAATGTATGCTATAAAAGACGAACGGTAACCGTTCGTCTTTTTTATGGGAAGTTTTGCTTGATAGCATATATATTTCATAATATAATAATGTAAAATAATGTTGCAAAAGATATGCATGTCGGGGGGCTATTTCATGAGGTTGAAGAATGAAAGACATATAAATTTTCGAAGCGATAAATATCATTTAATACTTGTTGCAAACATTCTTTCTTCATTTATCGTTTATAGGTTTAGCTTTTTGCTTGAAGCCCAATTTGAAAAGGTCATGGGTATTGCATCTTTTCTGACATGGCATAATCTATTTGAGATAACCAGTGTTATTATATCCTTTACAATCTTTTTTGTATGTTATTATACATACAGTCAAATTGAGAGTAAGAGGTCAATTATCTTAGGTTTATGTTTTTTAGTTATTGGTATTACGGATTTGTTTCATACATTAAGCTATAAGGGAATGGTCGATTTCTTTATTCCTAATGATACTGCAAATCGTGCAACAACCTTCTGGGTTATATCAGGTCTGATGACGTCAGTAGGTTTTTTGGTGTCTGCTTTTGTTAATAAAAATTCTAAAATAGCAATCAATAAAAGCTTTTATTTATTGCTGGCCATCCTTTTCAGTATTCTTGCATTTATTGTTGTTACATATTATCCTCACTGGCTTCCTATCATGTATGTGGAGGGCTATGGCTTGACCAGGACAAAGGTGTTGCTGGAATACCTGATGATAGTAATGCTTATGGTATCTTTTATAAAGTATGTGGTTGAATACCAAAAAAGCAGGGACGTGCTGATTATTGTATTGGCCAATGCCATAATTCTAAGAATATTTTGTGAGCTGGCATTTACTTTGTATAATAGTGTCTATGACATCTATAATTACCTTGGACACATCTATAAATTAGCTGCTTCATTTATTATTTTTAATGTTTTTTTTATCGATAATATAAAAAAGCCATATCTGGAGCTTTCAAAGGCAAGAGATGAACTGGAGAATTATGCAAAAAATCTTGACCAGTTAGTAAATATCAGGACCAATGAAATAAAGCGAATCAATCAGCAGCTGCTGGATGACCTCAAGTATGCCAGGGATATTCAAAAGGCAATGCTCCCTGGTAAATTGCCGCAGGAAACTGAAGTATCTTTTGAGGCACGTTATCTTTCTGCAGAAAGGGTAAGCGGGGATTTCTACAATATTGTAAAGCTTGATGATGAGCATATTGCATTATATATTGGTGATGTATCCGGGCATGGGGTTCCGGCAGCCATGCTTACGGTATTTTTGACTCAGACAATCAGGCCGGTGGAAGAAATAGATGGAAAGATAAAAGTTATTAGGCCGTCTGACGTTTTAAAAAATGTGTATGAGGAATTTAATAAGACAAATTTTAAAGAAGAAGTATATATTGTTCTTTTTTATTCAATCTATAATATCAAGACTCATAAACTGATGTATGCTTCAGGAGGCTTAAATGTATCTCCCGTATTGATAAAGGCGTCAGGAGAAATTCGGGAAATTACCGCTGAGGGCTTTCCAATATGTAAGTTTGCGGATATTTATAATCCTGAATATGGTGAAGGGGAACTTATCTTAAGGAAAGGTGACAGGGTGATTTTTTATACTGACGGCCTTGTAGAGGCAGAGAATGAATTAGGCGAAAAATTCGGAGAAAGGGAGTTTATGAATTTTCTGAACAACAATCATAAGCAGCCGCTATATACTGCTGCTGAAACTCTGGTGTATAATGTTTTAAGCTTTAAAAATTATACCAGACTTAAAGATGATATTACATTCTTTATTATGCAAATAAACTAATAGGAAAGGGAAATAACATGGATACGATTAGCAAATACAATCATTTAAAAAACTATCTAAAGGAGATTGGAAACCTGTGCATTGCTTTTTCCGGAGGCGTTGACAGTACATTTTTGCTGGCGGTAGCACATGAGGTTTTAGGAGACAATGCTATGGCTGTTACAGTGCGTTCTTCCATGTATACTCAAAGAGAATATGAGGAAGCTGTAAAATTTGCTGCAAGGCTTAGAGTTAAACATATTATAATCGACGCGGATGAATATGGTATAAAAGAGTTTGTAGATAATACCGAGGACAGATGTTATTATTGCAAGTATGCCATATTCAGCAAGATTATCGATACGGCACGGAAGGAAGGCATCAGCAATGTTGCCGACGGTTCCAATGCAAGTGATGTTCATGATTTCAGACCTGGGATGAGAGCGATTAAGGAGCTTAGGGTATTAAGTCCGTTAAAGGAACAGCGGCTTACAAAAGATGAAATCCGGGTACTATCGCATCAAATGGATTTGCCTACCTGGAATAAGCCTTCATTTGCTTGCCTAGCTTCAAGAATTCCATATGGTATCCCAATTACTCCTGATAAGCTTAAAATGGTGGAAATGTGTGAAGATTATCTGTTTTCACTGGGATTTCAACAATTCCGTGTCCGGTATCATGGGAGCCTTGCAAAAATAGAAGTACTGCCTGAAGAACAAAACCGATTTTTTGATAAGATGCTTTGTGAAAAGGTTGTGAAGAAGTTTAAGGAAGCAGGATTCCAATATATTACTCTTGACCTTGAAGGATACAGGACAGGAAGTATGAATGAAGTATTGAATAGAAGTTAATATTGATAAAAGGGTGGATATGTATGGACCAGAATAAACTGCGCGGTCTTTTAGAAGAAGTAAAAAGTGGTTCTGTCAGTATAGACAGTGCTCTGAAGCAGTTAAAGAAACTGCCATATGAGGACCTTGGCTTTGCAAAAGTAGACCACCACCGGGAGCTTAGAAACGGATGTCCGGAGGTTATCTATTGCTCAGGAAAGACTCTTGAGCATATTCAGAGTATTGTTAAAAATATGATTGAGCATAAAGATAACAATATTCTGGCAACCAGAGCAGGAATTGAGGTGTATCAGGCAATAAAGGAAATTACTTCGGATGCAGAATATTATGAGCTTGCCAGAATTGTGGTTGTAAGAAAGAGAGAAATACAAAGAAGCAAGAAAAAAATTCTGGTTGTATCGGCAGGAACGTCGGATTTGCCTGTGGCAGAGGAAGCGGCAGTAACGGCAGAAGTTTTAGGCAATACGGTAGAACGTCTTTATGATGTAGGAGTGGCAGGTATACACCGGCTGCTTTCAAAAATGGATGTTTTAGAAGAGGCAAATGTTTTGATTGTAGTTGCAGGAATGGAAGGTGCGCTTGCCAGTGTTGTAGGCGGTTTGGTGGACAAGCCAGTTATTGCTGTTCCAACCAGTGTTGGTTATGGCGCGAATTTCGGCGGTTTGTCTGCATTGTTAAGCATGTTAAACAGTTGTGCCAGCGGTATAGGTGTGGTTAATATCGACAATGGTTTTGGCGCCGGATACCTGGCCAGCAGGATCAATAAACTTAGTGAAAAGTAGGTGCGAATAATAATGAGAGTATTGTACTTTGATTGCTTTGCCGGAATCAGCGGTGATATGACCTTAGGTGCGCTGTTGGATTTAGGGATTGATCAGGATAAATTTCTGGCTGAGCTGAATAAGCTGAATGTAGAGGGCTTTTCTATCAAGATTTCGAAGACCAGAAAAAACGGAATTGAAGGTACCAAGGTGGATGTAATAATTTCCGAGCATCATCATGATGAGCATCATTCCCATCATCATCACAGGAGGCTTGCAGATATAGAAAGAATCATTGATGAAAGCGGTTTGGAGCAAAAGGTGAAGGAGCTGAGCAAGTCAATATTTATGAAGGTGGCTCAAGCTGAAGCGAAGATTCATGGAATGGATCTTCAGGAAGTGCATTTCCATGAAGTAGGGGCTTTGGATTCTATTGTTGATATTGTAGGTGCGGCAATATGTATCAATATGCTGAATGCAGATAAAATAATAAGCTCTCCTCTTCATGACGGAGCCGGTTTTGTACCCTGTCAGCATGGACTTATTCCAATACCTGCGCCTGCAACCCTGGAGATTCTTCGGGAATCGTCGGTGCCTTTCTATAGTACAGGAATACAAAGTGAATTGGTTACTCCCACCGGTGCAGCAATAATTACAACCATTGCCGATGAATTTGGCAGCATGCCCATGATGAAAGCAGTTCAAGTCGGGTATGGTGCAGGAACTCGTGATTTAGAGATACCAAATCTATTAAGGGTAATGGTGGGAGAAATAAAAAAAAACGATAAAATATTGGTAATGGAATGCAATATTGATGATATGAGCGGTGAGATCGGCGGATATGTAATGGAAAAATTGTTTGAAGCAGGAGCACTGGATGTATTTTATACTCCGATATATATGAAAAAAAACCGCCCGGCTGTATTGCTTTCTGTATTGTGCCATAAGGAAGAAGCAGAGCTGCTGCAGAATATTTTGTTAAAAGAAACCACTACCATAGGAATAAGGCAATATGAAGTGGACAGGGTGTGTATGGACAGAGTTATTAAGAAAGTAGATACACCATACGGTAATATCAGGGTAAAAGTATCTTCTTTTAACAATATCGTAAAATACTCACCTGAATATGAGGACTGCAGGTCAGCAGCCATAAAGCATAAAGTACCTTTAAAGGCTGTATATCAGGTAACAATGAATGTTATGTCAGCTTTACAGGATTAACCGGGTATGCTATACTTTTGTTTAATAAAAATATGAGAAATTGGGGGAATCATTATGAGTATTACCAGTTCTTTTTTCGGAACTACTGAGGACGGTAAGGAAGTTAAACTGTTTGTTCTCGAAAATTCTAATGGTGTTACTGTTAAAATCATGAATTACGGTGGAATCATAGTATCAATTCATGTTCCTGATAAAAACGGTGCTTTTGATGATGTGACATTAGGCTACGATAATTTGAACGATTACATACAAAAAGGCGGAACCTATTATTTCGGTGCACTTATAGGTCGCCATGCCAATAGGATAGAGGATGCAAGGTTTGAGTTAAACGGAATAGAATATTCCTTATATAAAAATGACGGAGAGAATCATCTTCATGGAGGCCTTAAGGGATTTGACAAGGTTGTGTGGGATGCGGAGATTGTGCAGAGCAATAATGAAGAGCATTTACAATTATCATACAGAAGCAAAGACGGGGAAGAGGGCTATCCCGGCAATCTTGATGTAAGGGTAACCTATACGTTGACGAATGATAATGCAATTAAAATTGAGTATTTTGCTGTTTCAGACAAGGATACGGTGGTTAATTTGACCAACCATGCCTATTTTAATTTGTCCGGTCATGCTTCAGGCGATATTCTTGAGCATCAATTGATGATTAACGCAGACCGTTTTACATTGATTAATGATCAGTGTATTCCAACCGGTGAGATTAAAGAGGTCAAGGGGACCCCGATGGATTTTACCAGCTTGACTCCAATAGGTCCCGGATTGCTTTCCGGATATGAACAAATTGATTTTGGAAAAGGCTATGACCATAACTGGGTGCTGAATGTCAGCGGCAAAGGTCCGGAAAAAGCTGCTGAATTATATGACCCGAAGAGCGGACGTGTGATGGAGGTGTTGACGACCAAACCGGGAATTCAGTTTTACAGTGGTAACTTTATTAAAGAAAATGAGGCAGGCAAGGATGGGGCAAGATACAATAAGAGAAGCGGCTTGTGTCTGGAAACACAGTATTTCCCTAATGCCTTAAAGCATAAGCATTTTCCTTCTCCTATCCTTCGGGCAGGTGAAAGATATCAGCATACGACCATTTATAAGTTTTCAGTAAGATAAGATAATAAAAAGACTGTTTTCTTCGTTTAGAAATAGAAAACAGTCTTTTTTTGTTCCGCATTTTGAAAACAATAGTATGTCAAAGGATATGTAGGATTATATTGAGAATATAACAAAAATGTGGTAAAACCATTATATTAATTTTGGTAAAAGGGGGACTTTTATATTGAAAAAAATTAACTGCTATACTTGTTTGTGTGGCCATGCTAATGCAAATTGCAATAACGGCTCCTTATGCTGTCGCTATGACAGAAAGCCCTTTTCCAGTCATTACTTATTTGGATGATGATTATGAAGACGGTACTCAAGGCAATGGCAGTGCATATGCCCGCTGCAGTGCAACCATAGAGACTGAAATGGGTAATAGTAATAAATATTTAAGGATTATGCATAATGAAGAAAGTAACAAAGACATGTACTATACAATTTCTCTATCTACCAGTCCTGCACGAAATTTCGAAACATCCTTTGATATCCGATTTGTTAATTGTGATGGTTTTATTGCACTTAAGCAGAGTGGAAAAATTGCAGACTGGCCTCCAGTGGCATGGATAATCAGGTATGATGGGAATAATATGCTGTTTAATGATAGAGTAATTGCAAAGAATATATCAAAGAATGTATGGTATAGAATTATTGTTGCTACAAATAAACAAGATATCAGTTCACAAGTTGTTATACAGGATATGGATGGTAATGAATTGGGCAGGGGTTCAAGTTCATATTATAATTACGTTTTAAACTATACGCAATTGCATATAGATACCAAAGAGGCATTGGGAATTATAGATATTGACAATGTAAAAGTAGTTTCAACCGTACCTGAAAAAATTAATATTTGGGGACGAGATAAGATTAATATTAAAGCCTTCGAAGGAGCTGAAGTACAGTATACTGCTTCTTTGGTGGATAAATGGGGATATGCATTTAGTAATGAAGCAGTTACATGGTCGGTGATTGAGACGGTTGAGGGAGTAAGTATCAGTGAAGAGGGATTGTTGACCATAGATTCTAATGTGCAGTCCTGTAAAGTAAAGATTCAGGCTGCCAGTGTAACCGCTCCTGATATTAAGCAGGATTTTGAAGTGAATATTATAAAAGAGGTACTACCTGATGAACAGTTGGTTGAAGGGATCGCAAATCAAATCATGCAGGAGTTAACTGGTCAGATGGTGGACAACCAATTTATAAAAAATGATTTGGTGCTGCCGACAGAAAGATATAATGCAAGCATTAGCTGGAGTTCAAGCAAGCCGGAGGTCATTACAACAGATGGAGAAGTTATTATTCCTGAAACGGATCAACTGGTTACTTTAACATTTGTTGTAACAAAAGGGACTGTTTCTGTACAAAGGGAATTTACCTGTACGGTGCCTTTTACTACCGATATACCGGATGAAAAAGCAGTAGCTTTAGATTTAAGAAATATTGTATTTGAAGATGTTTATAATGTAATCGATGACCTGATATTGCCAATTTCCGGTAGGTTTCTGTCATCAATACGGTGGGAATCCAATTATTATGGTGTTATTTCCAATGAAGGCAAGGTTAACCGCCCGGAAAATGACTTGCTTGTCACTTTGACTGCTTATGCTTCAAGAGGAAGTGCAACTGCTTCAAAAATCTTCCAATTGTTAGTCAAAGGAATCGGAATACCGGCTTCAGCAGAAAAAATAGAGATTATAGGCAGCAATACATTATCTTTTGAAGGAGAAAAGGAGAAATCACAACGTTATTATGCAGTGGTACAATCCAATGACGGCATACTGATTCCTCAGGAATCGGTGAGATGGGAACTGATAGACGCGCCGGAGGGCGTTACTATGAATGATGGATTGTTGACAGTTCATTATGCAGTACCATCGCAAACGGTTAAATTACGGGCTGTATTAGTATCCAATAATTTAATAGTAAAAGAATATACAGTTGAAATTATTAATCCGTCACCTGCACTGCCTATGCCGGAAAGAAAGCGCCCAAGTATGGGAAATATAATGGTTGCAGCAGGGAAAAACTATACTGTCGGATTAAAAGCCGATGGCAAAGTTTTGGCTGTAGGGGCTAACCATTATGGTCAGTGTAATACCACGGAGGAGAATGGTTTTGTCGATATTGTGGCAATTGCAGCAAGCTATCAGCATACCGTAGGATTAAAAGCAGACGGAACGGTAGTTGCAGTAGGTGATAATGGTATGGGGCAATGTAATACTACTGTGGAGAATGGATTTACGGATATTGTAGCAATTGCGGCAGGCTACCAGCATACCGTAGGATTAAAGTCAGACGGTACAGTGGTTGCAATAGGAGATAATTATTATGGACAGTGCAATACTACTGTAGATAATGGATTTAGGGATATAGTTAAAATAGTCTCCAATGGTAATATGACTTTGGGTTTGAGAGCTGATGGAACGGTTGTTGCAGCTGGATCCCAGAGTGAAGACATAACAAAAGACAATCGATTAAATGAAATAGCGGACATTGCTGCAGGCGCATCTTATGTAGTAGCCTTGAAGAGGGATAGAACAGTTATTACTGTTATTGGCGATAATATTTGTACAAAAGAAAACGGGTTTACAGATATTGTAGCAATTGAGGCAGGCTCATTACATATTGCAGGATTAAAATCAAATGGGACAGTAGTTGCTACAGGTGACAATTATTATGGACAATGTAATACTACTCCTGAGAAAGGATTTATTGATATTGTAGATATTGCATGCGGAAGTTATCATACAGTAGGTATTAAGGTAGACGGTACAGTGGTGACAGTAGGTTCGAATTATTGTGGTGAAAGTAATACCGGTTCTGAAGCAAAAAAATGTTTATGGATATTACTGACATTACATCAGGGTACTCTTTTATGGCATTAAAGGCAGATGGAACAGTTGCGTTCGGTTATGATGCAGCAACAAAAGAAAACGGATTTATGAATCTGGTTACTGCGGTAAGAGGGGAAAAGCATGCAGTTGGATTACGACAAGATGACACTCTGGTTGCGGTAGGAGATAATTCATACGGTCAATGTGATGTATCGGTTGAAAATGGTTTTTATAATGTTAAGGCAATTGCGGCAGGACCATATAACACCGTAGCTTTACGAGAAGACGGGACGGTTGTAGAAACAGGGACTAAGTTTATGGGAAAATTTTATCCGACAATAGATTATGGTTTTGAAGATATTGTAGCAATTTCCACAGGATATTATTGTACTGTGGGACTAAAAAAAGACGGAACTGTAGTGTCAGTTGGATATAACAGATATGGAGAATGTAATACCAGTGCTAAAAATGGCTTTACAGATATTATTGCAATTGCAGCAGGATATTCTCATACGGTTGGTCTTAAAAAGGATGGGACGGTGGTGGCTGTTGGCAGTAATATGTATGGGGAATGCAATACTACAGCAGCAAATGGCTTTACTGACATTGTTGCTATTGCCGCCGGAAATGGTTATACAGTTGGCCTAAAGGCTGATGGGACGGTGGTAGCCGTTGGGAACAATACGTCTGGTCAATGCAATACCACAGCAGCAAATGGCTTTACTGATATTGTAGATATTGCTGTTGGTTTACAAGATACAATAGGACGGAAAAGAGATGGCTCAGTCGTGTTTGCGACAAACAAATATTATTGGAATTGGCCCTACGGTACTGAGGTGGTTAATGTAAAAACCCCATTCCAGATTATTTTTACCTCTGTATCACAGAATGATGTGAAGATCAGTGCATATGTAAGAGTAAACAATGAAAGCAATTATGATGAAGAAATATCAGGAACCCTGTTTGTAGGATTATATGACAGCAGTATCAATAAGCTTGTGGCTTTGCAGAGCTGTCCGGTTTCCCTTGCCGACGGTCAGTCTTATGTTGAATCATTTGAATTCAGCAAGCCTGATGGGCAGAATAAGTATTACATAAAAGCATATATCCTCGAAAATACAACTACGTTAAAGCCTTTAGGCAAGTCCTTAAGGTATAACTTGTACAGCCATTACAGTAATTAATAAGAAGAGGTTATCTCTTATGAGTAAAATCATAGAGATAACCTTTTTTTAATACGCAAAAGTTATTCTTTTATTTCCTTTACTGCTTTTTCTGCAAATTCGGTTGTAACAACCTTGTCATATGGAACCTTTTTATCAAGCTCGCCTGCTTCCGACATTACCGTTTGAAGCAAGTCAAAGGCTTCGGGCTTTACGACAGGATTTTTTGCCCAGGTATCCTGATCCTTATATCTTTTTACCACGGTTACAAGAAGAGCATCGTCTGTATCCGGGAAGAAAGGTTTGATTGCTTTTGCTATTTCCTCATAAGAGTTTTTTTCTACCCACAGTTGCCCTCTGTAAATAGCATTTGTAAATTTTTGAATGATGTCCTTGTTTTTTTCTATGTAACTTTTTTTTGCAGAATAGGCTGTGTATGCAATTTCACCGCTGTCTTTTCCTATGGATGCGACAATATATCCTTTTCCTTCTTTTTCAAGGAGACTTGCTGTGGGCTCAAAGAGAGCAACATAATCACCTGTTCCGCCGGTAAATGCACCTGCCATAAGATTGAACTGTACGGTAGTATCACAGTTTACATCTTTATTTGGAATCAAGCCGTTTTTGCGGATGACATATTCTAATGTCATTTCCGGAACTCCGCCTTTTCTTCCTGCGATAACATGTGCTCCTTTTAGCTTATTCCAGCTGAAATCGGGGTCAGGATTTCTGCCAACTAAAAAGGATCCGTCTTTCTGAGTTAACTGAGCAAAGTTGACTACATAATCCTCTTTTCCTTCGTTATATACATATATCGAGGCTTCCGGCCCCATAAAACCAATATCACATTGTCCTGATAACAGTGCAGTCATAACTTTGTCTGCACCGCCGCCGTTGATAAGCTCTATTTCCAAACCTTCTTCTTTAAAGTAGCCTTGGCTTATGGCAACATATTGAGGTGCATAGAATATAGAGTGAGTTACTTCGTTAAGTTTAATTTTCGTAAGTTCTTTTTTTCCACAGCTGCTCAGGTTAATCATGATGAAGGATAAAATAAGAATAGGAAGCAATATTAATTTTATTCTCTTCATATATTATCACCTCCTTCCACATTATAGTATATTCTTAACTGAGTATTTGGTGACAGGGATACGGTTCAGGAAGTAAATGAAATGCTTAGTGTAAAATTGTTCTAGGAGAAAAAATAGCAAGAGACCACTCTTTTTGGTATAATATTAGTCGCCAAACCGAAACAAAATACCAAGGAGGGTCTCTTGTGAATAATATTATACAACACA
>Ga0134100_1000349_pt1 | contig 57287 bp, 47 predicted proteins | sample 11_taG_2_FD_94444 | JGI IMG/M metagenome (GOLD analysis project Ga0134100, IMG submission 94444) | Switchgrass degrading microbial communities from high solid loading bioreactors in New Hampshire, USA - 11_42_5_180_A3 metaG | ecosystem: Engineered > Bioreactor > Semi-continuous > Anaerobic >...
ACAATTGTCTTTCTAAATTCTTCTGTATAATACTTTTGCCCTTTTGCCATTGTAGACACTTCCTTCCCTTTTTATATTTTAAGGTGTTCGGCTTTTTGTGTCTACACTAATATACTAACACCATACAAATTTGTATCTGTTGGCAACAACCAGAGGGATATCGTTTTAGGAAAGTTATTATCTGTTATTGCTGTAATGATTGGAACAATGTCGTTTATACTTATTTTTACCTTTATAGGATCTCTTGTTGTAAATCCAATTGTTGCTGCCAAAGTACCAGTAAAGAATTTTACAATAGATATTTTTAATTATGAGCATGGAATTATACCACAGTTATTTTTATCATTTATAGTAATGCTGTTTTACGTAATTGTTGGATTTTCACTAGGATTCATTTTGAAAAGTATGGTGATACCAACGATAGGGCTACTGCTTTATGGCTTGCTTATTCCTGTTCTGGGAGCTTATGATTTTAGAAACATTTTTTCCTACTTTTCTTATCAAGTATTTACTTTTACAGCACGATTTGTGATGTTTGAGCCCATACCGATTAATGGAATGATCGGCATACTGCTAACGCTAGCAACAGTAGTATGTCTGTTTGTTCTCCTTTTTACAGTGGCAGGGAAACGCAGTGCATATCATTAAATGATCAGAATTAATACATACCATCCTTTTATGTAGTGGGAATTTTAGGATGCACTTGTGAATGGATCCTCTTTCTAGTGTGTTAAAGTTGGATTTATTTCATAAGTGTATTTTATTATGCAAAAAAACAGATGTTGAAATACATGAATGAACCATGTACTCCAACATCATCTTAATGGTATCGCTGACTGTCTTTCGATGATTTCCACATCAAGGACGGGCCTTTTTTCCGGGGTTGGCTCATCATTAATCTGTTTCATCAGCAAATCAATTGCGCATTCTGCTTTTTTTGGGATATTCTGTGAAACGGTTGTCAGCTTGGGACTACAAAAAATAGAAGCTTCTATATTATCAAATCCGACGATGGATAAATCATTAGGGAGAAGATATCCGTTTAAGCGGGCACCTTCCATGATCCCAATTGCCATAACATCTGCGGTGGCAAGAACTGCAGTAATCTCTCCTTTTCGTTTGCTGATTTCTCTGCCTGCGACTATACCCATGTCATAAACTGGCGCAAAAGGGTATACAAAAGACTCATGGAATTCGATGTTTGCTTCCCTAAGAGCGTCCTTATAGCCTTTAAAACGCTGATTTACAACACATTTAACACCGTCTTCCCCAATTGAACCTGCAAATGCAATCCTGGTGTGTCCCAGGCTGACCAGATATTTTGTTGCAATATAGCCACCTTTGTAATCATCAATACCCACACTGAAAATATCCGGATTATCCGAATAGCTGTCCAAAAAAACCATGGGTAAATCGTTTTGGGCAAGGATTTGATGTGCGATATGATCATAATAAGGGAGCAGGAAAATAGCCCCATCCATATTCCAGGTTTTAAGGAGGGTTGAAATATCCGCAGCATGGATTACAGAGCGCACCATCGCATAATAGCCTTTTTTTCTGAGCAGATGTTCAATCACACCGATTAACTCACTTAAATATGGATCTTTAAAAAAGTTGTAGTCATCATCTCCAACGGGAACGATGATTCCTATAATTTTGGTAGATTTAATGGCAAGACTTTTAGCTGTTAGATTGGGAACATAGTTCTTTTCTTCGAGCAATTTTAAAATCAGTTTAATTTTTTTCTCGGAAACCTTAGAGTAGTTACCATTTATTACATTGTAAACAGTCATTACACTGACGCCGGCTTCCGCAGCAACTTCTTTAATGATGGACATATCTTATACCCTCCCTTCATTTGCACTTGTTTTTTATATTATATTATTTTCATAAGATTGACAAGTTAAAAGTAATTCAGAACTTTATTGGTTTGCTTACTGCTATCCCTCTTAGGTTTAACGATATACCTTTTATAAATTTTTTGAGCAAAGCAGCGCTAAAAATAAGTGCATATATTAACAAAAATGCCAAATACAACGTGGATTCGATATGTGAATATATGAAATTATTACAGCAAAACTTTAAAATATGGAAAAAATTATATTGACAGTGCGCAATAAAAGTGATATGTTTAAACTGGTTTATCGATAAACCAATCAAAACCTAATAGGGGGAAAAAGTAAATGAAAAGAATAAGTATTTTGCTACTTACTTTAGCCTTTATATTTTCAATGACTGGGTGTAAAAAGAATGTGACAGCTAAGTTTGCAGAAGATTTGACCTGGGATGAGACTAAACAGGAATATGTATTTGAAAAAGGCGCAAAGTTAAAACTTTGGACAGATAATGAAGCTTATGCGAATAAGATTATTGAGATTTGGAGTGCAAAATATCCTGACGTTCCTCTTACATGGGAAAATGTCGGAGCTGCTGATGTTGCAAATAAGATGAAACTTGATGGACCTGCAGGACTGGGTGCAGATGTTTTCTACATGCCTCACAACAGTGTAGTAGATATGAGAGAAGCTGGACTTTTGTTCCAGATTCCGGAACAAGATGAACAACTATTTAGAGAATTAATGCAGGATTCCGCAGTAGATGTAACTTTATATGAAGATAATATGTATGCCGTTCCTTCCAGTGTTGAAAATATCGCTTTGGTTTATAACAAACAGATTCTTGCTGCGCTTCCTACCTTACCAACCGTCCTACCTTTAACAGCCACCAATCTTTTGGAACAAATTGAAAGAGATGAGATTTATCTTGAAGAATTGTTTGATGGAGTTGCTTCCTGGGGGAACTCTTTTGCAGGGACAGGAGCAGAAATTCCATATATGCAAGACAGGTTTGAAGACCAGGCTGAAGATAAACATACGGTTTTGGCATGGCAGCTTTATGATGCTTACCATAACTATTTCCTGTTAACAAGAGATGGCTATCGTGTATTTGGTGAAAATAACAATGATCCTACAAAGTTTGATATTACATCACCACAGGTAACCTCTTCAATTCAATCTGTAACAGGTGACTGGTATGGCAACAGAGATGGTTCGAGATTATTCCCGGGCCTGGCTACCATTCAGGATATGACATGGGATCAGGCACCAGCACGTTTCCAGAAAGGGCAGATTGGAATAACCTTCAGTGGTCCCTGGGTAATTGCGGATATGAAAAAGAATTTTGAGGAATGGATTGCAGAAGGGAAATTTGGTTTAACACAGGATTCTAAGCTTTCCGATATCGTTGGAGCAAAGAAGCTACCACGTTTTAATAATGGTGCACAACCGGTTACATTCTCCGGAGTTCAGGTTACCGGTATGAATATTTATACCGATTATCCTAATGCTGCAATGAATCTGATGCGATTTTTAGCCAGTGATGAAGCCATGAATGCTGTTTATAATGTTCTGGGCAAGATACCGGCTGTAAAGAATTCTGACAGCATACCAGGTTTAAATGAGGATGAAATCAGTCAAGGATTCCTGGAACAAGCAGCTTATTCCCATGCAATGCCTGTAATTCAGGAAGGCAATTACATGTGGGATCCGCTTCGTGATGTATGGACCAACATCTTTGATGAAAAAATGTCCATTGAAGATGCTCAGGCCAAGTCAGAAGAAGATTACCAAAGTACTTTGAAAAACTCAGGAAGACAGGAACAAGAACAAGAATAAAGCAATTATATCAGAAAGGAATTGCAAAATCTTTATCATAAGACTTTGCAATTCCTTTGAAAGGTAAGGGGATATTTCTATGAGTGTAAAAAAATCATTAAAATGGTGGCAAAAGTTAATAGGACCCAAAATGACTCCTTCTGGCTGGTTATCATTCTTTGTACTTGGTCTGGGCCAGCTGAGAAATAAACAGAAGGGGAAAGCAGTATTTTTCTTTGTTTTTGAACTTATTTATATATTGATTGAGATACTTACCAGTTCTCTGGTATCGCCTGGCATACCCGGACAGCCTAAACACTGGGGCTATGGCTTTTTCAGAAAGAGTCTTCATGGCTTTATTACTTTGGGAGAAATTACAGGAGGGAAATTCCGGGACAATTCTCCGGTATTAATGATCGAAGGTATTTTGGCAGTATTTCTCCTTCTAGTCCTTGCTGTAATATGGCTTATTAACATAAAAGATGCTAATGAAACTTATATAAATTATAGAGAAACAGGAGAGCTTCAGTCTACCAAAGAGTTTTACAAACAAGTATTTGAAACCAGCTTTGCTTATATTGTGAGTGCGCCAGGTTTGATTCTGATGCTGTTTGTGACCATACTTCCTATTGTCTTTTCTTTCCTGATTGCTTTTACCAACTGGGATGCTTATCATAATCCCCCTGCAGATTTGATCGACTGGGTAGGCTTTTCAAATTTCGGCAATATTTTAAAACTTCCGGGCTGGAGAAGTACCTTCTTTGGTGTGGCAGGATGGACAGTAACCTGGGCTTTCCTTTCTACCTTTACTACCTTTTTTGGAGGTCTGTTTTTTGCTGTAATTATTAATAATAAAAGAGTTGTCTTTAAAAAGATATGGCGTACCATTTTGATCTTACCGTGGGCAATTCCAAATATGGTATCCCTTTTGGTGTTTAAGAATTTCCTCAACCAGACCTACGGTCCCCTGAACCGAATGTTAGGGGCCGATATACCATGGTTAAACGATGCCACACTGGCAAAAATAACTTTGCTGATTGTAAACTTCTGGCTGGGAGTTCCTTATTTTATGATGCTTATGACAGGAATCCTGACCAGCTTTGATAAAACTTTGTATGAAGCTGCAAAAGTGGACGGAGCCAGCAATGCCCAGAGTTTCTGGAAGATAACTTTTCCAATTCTGCTTTCACAGGTTACGCCGCTTTTAATTATGTCCTTTGCATCGAATTTCAATAACTTTGGTGTAGTATTTTTCCTGACAGGAGGGGGACCGAGAAATATCGCTTATGAATATGCAGATCACACAGATATTTTGATCACCTGGATTTACAATATGACAAAGGAATATAAAGTTTATAATATGGCGTCAGTAATGTCTATTTTGATTTTCATTTTGATCGGAAGCATATCTGTGTGGAACTTTTTAAGAAGCGATGCGTTTAAGGAGGATTAGTAATATGGATAAAGTAAAGAAACATAGACGAAAAATGTCCACTAAAGAACGTATTAAGGATATTCTTGCCTACATCGGCATATATACTGTGCTGATAGTTACGGCAATCGCCATATTGTATCCAGTTGTCTGGGTTATAGGGGCCTCTTTTAACCAGGGGTCATCTCTGGCATCAGCCACCGCTATACCTAGTCATCCGACACTTAACAACTATAAACGGTTGTTTGCGGAAACGGATTATGAACGTTGGTATCTGAATACTCTTGCGATTGCAGTGGTAAACATGGTAGTATCTGTAGTATTGGTAGGAACTATGGGTTATGTTTTTGCTCGTCTGAAATTTGCAGGGAAGAAAGTGGGCTTATTAACTATCCTTATTCTTCAGATGTTCCCTTCATTTATGGGCATGATTGCCATATATGTATTGTTCCTGAATTTTGGCCTCTTAAATCAACCTCTGGCTTTGGTATTAATCTATTCGGCAGGGCAGATACCTTACAATACCTGGCTGATCAAAGGCTACCTGAAAAATGTATCCAAATCCATGGATGAAGCTGCTATGATTGATGGAGCAAGCAAGCTTCAGATTTATACCAAAATCATTCTGCCGCTTATGTTCCCTATCCTTACCTTCGTGGCAATAACCCAGTTTATGGCACCATGGTTTGACTACATCTTACCAAGTTTCTTAATTTCATCTACTCATAAAAAGACACTGGCTATAGGCCTCTATGATTTGATCAATTCGCAGACCAATAAGAACTTTACCATGTTTGCGGCAGGTGCGGTATTGGTTGCTGTGCCTATAACGATTCTGTATCTGTTCCTGCAAAGATATCTCATTGAGGGACTCAGTGCTGGTGCAAACAAAGAATAAGGAGGTGAAAAAATGGCCCAAAATACTTCAAAAGCTTTAAGGAACAAAGTAATATACTCTGTCTATGTGAGAAACCATGGGAAGACCGGCAAATTTAATGATGTATTGGAAGATCTTCCGAGAATAAAGAAACTGGGTGTAGATATAATATGGTTTATGCCCATACATCCGATAGGACAGGTGAATAAAAAAGGGATTGGCTGCCCTTATTCCATACAGGATTATACTAAAGTTAATCCTGAATATGGGACAATGGAAGAATTTAAGGAACTGATTGATGCAATTCATGATATGGGCATACAGGTAATGATCGATGTTGTATACAATCATACCTCCCATGATGCCGTATACGTGAAGGAACATCCGGAATATTATTTTAAACGGGACGGACAATTCGCTAATAAGGTTGCAGACTGGTCAGACATTATTGACCTAGATTATAGGCAGCCTGAACTCTGGGACGCTCAGATTAATGCTTTAAAACTCTGGGTTAAACTGGGTGTGGACGGCTTTCGCTGTGATGTAGCGCCTTTGGTCCCTATGGAATTCTGGAAGAAGGCCAGGGAAGAAGTGACAAAAATTAATCCAAATATTATTTTCCTTGCAGAGACGGTTCATCCCAGTTTCATAGAATATGTAAGAGGCAAAGGTTATTATGCAGCTTCTGACAGTGAAACTTTTGAAGCTTTTGATATTTGCTATGACTATGATACTTACGGGGATTTGCTAAACTATTTCAGAGGAAAAGAAAGTCTGGAAAGAGTCCTGGAAAAGAAAAGGCAGCAGGAAGCAATTTATCCAGAGAATTATGTGAAGTTAAGATTCTTGGAGAACCATGATAATCCAAGAGCTGCAGCACTTATTCCAGATGAAACAATGTTACGGATGTGGACTGCTTTCATGTATTTTGAAAAAGGTGCAGCTTTGATTTATGCAGGACAGGAAGCAAAAGATCCACATACCCCTTCTCTGTTTGCTATAGATCCAGTGGATTGGAGAGGACTGGATGAGGACTTCGTGAATTATCTGATCAGACTGAGGAATATTAAAAAGGATAAAATCTTTGCCCATGGCATGTATAAAATACATCCCATGCCAGCGGACCAGGTGATTTATGCCAGCTATTTCCTTGAAGATGAGCTTTTGTTAGGTATATTCAATGTTGGGCTAAAAAGTGGAGAGATTGATCTTACAGTAAATGATGATATATCTGGTTTGATCAACCAGATTCCAGATGGCGAATATCTGAACCTGGTCAATGACAAAGTGGTTACTCTAAAAGAAAGACGTCTGATTCTTGGGAAGGAACCAGTGATATTGCGCATCAAAGCATCATGATTCAAATCATAAATTAAACTTTCAATGTGCATTCATATTGAACAAACAGACTGCACACAAAAAATGGCATAGAGAGGATACTGTTGCGTATGGTGTATCGATTTGAAACTAACCCACTTTGCATTCCGGAAAACGTAGTGCAGGGCGATTGCTATCGTTTTACAATACTGACTCCATACCTTATTCGTATGGAATATGATGAGAAAGGAAAATTTGAGGATAGGGCCAGTCAGACGGTTATTAACAGAAATTTTGAGCCTCAAAATTTTCAGGTCATGGATGATGAGCAGGGCCTTCAGATTATTACAGAGGGTATCCATCTTACATATGATAAGAAGAAGTTTTCTCCCAATGGCTTGACCGTTAAGGTAAAAGGAAATCTTACTGCATACCATAGTGTCTGGCATTATTTAGATCCTGTGAAAGATCTGGGTGGAACGGCAAGAACTCTGGATGAGGCTGACGGACCGGTGAAGCTGGAGCCAGGTGTATTATCCAGAAATGGATTCTCCGTACTCGACGACAGCAAGTCTTTCCTTATCGGGGAAGATGGCTGGCCAGTACCGAGGGAGAATGACTCGATCGATCTTTATTTTTTTGGATATGGCAGGAATTATCTCAGATGTCTTAAAGACTTTTATCGTTTGACTGGTTTCGTGCCACTTCTCCCTAAATATGCCCTTGGCAATTGGTGGAGCAGATACTATCCTTATACTGAGGAAAGCTATAAAAAGCTTATTGAGCATTTTGAAGAAGAAAAAATTCCATTAACAGTTGCTGTTTTGGATATGGATTGGCATTTGGTAGATATTCCTTCAAGGTTTGGAAGTGGCTGGACAGGGTATACCTGGAATAAAGAGCTGTTTCCGGACCCAAAAGGTTTTATGGATTGGCTGCATAAGAAAGGATATCATATTACTCTTAATGTTCATCCGGCTGATGGTGTCAGAGCCCATGAAGAGATGTATGAAGATATGGCAAAAGAGCTTGGAGTGGACTATAAGAATGAAATACCCATTCAATTTGATCTTACAGATCCTGATTTCGTAAAGGCGTATTTTAAATATTTGCATCATCCCAATGAAGAAGCAGGTGTTGATTTCTGGTGGATTGACTGGCAGCAGGGAAGCAAGTCGAAAATAGAAGGACTTGATCCCTTGTGGATGCTGAATCATTTCCATTATCTTGACATGAAGAGGAATGGAAAGAGATCTTTAATTTTATCCAGGTATGCAGGAGTTGGCAGTCATCGTTATCCTATTGGATTCTCCGGCGATACAGTCATCTCCTGGGAATCTTTGAGATTTCAGCCTTACTTTACAGCGACTGCTTCCAATATAGGCTTTTGCTGGTGGAGCCATGATATCGGTGGACATATGTTTGGTAAAAGGGATGATGAGCTGATTACCAGATGGCTGCAGTTTGGTATATTTTCTCCGATTATGCGTCTGCACAGCACAAGAAATCTGTTTGCAGGCAAGGAGCCATGGCGCTATAATGCCATTGCGCATGAAGTTATGAATAACTTCTTAAGACTTCGTCATAATATGATTCCTTATTTATATACCATGAATTATCGCTGTCATATGGAAGCTGAGCCTTTGATTCAGCCGATGTACTACCAGTACCCGGAAAGAGATGAGGCTTATGAGGTGAAAAACCAGTATTATTTTGGCAGCGAGCTTATTGTGGCACCAGTCACAGATCCTATGGATCCAAAGCTGCAACTGGCCTGTGTCAAAGTTTGGCTTCCTGAAGGAATATATATTGATTTCTTTAATGGAAGAATTTATGATGGTGACCGATATGTGGAAATGTATCGCGGACTCGATACGATTCCGGTTCTTGCGAAAGCTGGTGCCATCATTCCCATGAGATACGAGGAAACATATGATAATGACCTTGGTAATCCGATGGATCTTAATATCAGAGTATTCGCCGGAGACAGCGGACATTTTTCTTTGTATGAAGATGATGGAATAAGCCTTGACTATACACAGGGTGCCTGTGTAAAGACTGACATGTATCTTGACTGGCAGGAGGGAGTATTCTGTATTAAAGGAGCAAAAGGCAAGCTGGATCTTATTCCACAGAAGAGGAATTACCGCCTAAGTTTTGTTGGATTTGCTGATTGTGATGAAATCAGTGTGGAGCTGGATGGAGACAAGATTCCCTATGCCAAAAGCTATGATATGGATCAAAATACTCTTATCATTGATCTTGAAGGTGCAAATGTTACAAAGGAACTTAAGGTACAATTTGGCCAGAAATTAAATCTTGCAGTCAATAATATAGAAAAAGATCTCTACCACTTGCTCAATCAGGCACAGATTGAATATCAGCTAAAAGAAAAGATCTATTTTCTGATCAAGAATCAAACAGACCGGTTAAAGACTATTTCCCAGTTACATTCATGGAATTTGCCCCATGGTTTGTTTGGAATGCTGTGTGAGCTTATTTTGGCAAGATAAGGTTATGCCCATAGTAAATCGGACAGAAAGTCTGTTTTACTATGGGTTTTATTTATAAAAAAATTAAGGATTTCACTTTTAAGCCAACATAAAAAGTATGCATAATTAATTACTTAAAATGACAAAACACGGCAAAAATTTGCAAAAATGCTTGTATCTGAACATGAAAACAGTTAAAATATAATTACAAAGTACAATTAAACAAAATTTGAAATTTAGCATCGATTTAGATTTCGTTTAACCATAGACTTGCTTTGTTGGGCAAGTCTATTTTTGTAATTAGGGTTATTGGGGGAGAAGCTCATGAAGGCATTTAAAATTATGAAAAGTAATTTGCAGGTAAATGCAAAAGGAGACATTGACTACTATAAGCAGAATAATTACAAAATTAATCCTTTATGGGAAGCTATCAAGTTTACTGCAATTTATGGGTTGGCAGGAGAGTTGTGGATTTTATTATCTGATGAATTAGCCAGACGATTCTCAGGGAATCTGGAAAGGTATCAGGAAATACAAACATATAAAGGCGGAGTATATGTTTTTGCAACAATGATGTTAATCTTTTTCCTGGTATTCAATAAAATGCGCCTTCTGAAAAAAGCCTTCAAAGAAATAACATATCATTATCAGGAACTTAAGTTTAAAAATCAGGAATTAGAACAGTTGGAGCAAGAGCTTAGAATGCAAGTGGATGAATTGGAAAAACACAGAAATGCCCTTGCAGTCAGTGAACAGAGGCTGGAATTGGCTATTGAAGGATCACAGAGTGGTATTTGGGATTGGGATTTAGAAAGCAATATGTTTTACATTTCGCCGAAATGGAAAGCTTATCTTGGATACACACTTGATGAAATTGATGATATGCACAAAACTTGGTTGAATTTGATCCATCCAGAGGACAGAAGTGCAGTTGTTTCAAAAATACGCGCCTATATCCTGTCTCCAAATAATGCCTTTGAACATGTTATTAGGATCAACTGTAAGGATGGAAACTATAAATGGATTCTTACCAGAGGAAAGGCAATAAAAGGCGACGATGGAAAAGTTGTTAGAGTAGCTGGCTCCCTCATTGATATGACGAAAGAAAAGCAGTTTGAGGAAAAACTGCATGTATTAGCTTATTATGATCAGCTTACAGGTCTCCCCAACAGATATTTATTTGAAGAGAAAGTCGATGCACTTATAAATGAAATTAAGGACACAGATAAGAAGTTTGCTTTATTATATATGGACATTGATAATTTTAAGGATATAAATGATACCCTGGGACATACCTCAGGAGATTTACTCCTTCAAAATACTGCACACATATTACAGCAGCAAATCAAAGAACCAAATTTTGTGACGAGATTGGGCGGAGATGAATTTGCAATTATTTTATGTGATATAAAAGGAAGACAAGATATCATAAACCAGGTGCAAAGTTTGACACAAGCTTTGAGAAGACCATGGATTCTTGAAGGCCGGGAATTTTTCATCTCTTTTAGTATTGGTATTGCCATATATCCAGAGCATGGGGATGGTTTGTATACATTACTTAAAAATGCAGATATCGCTATGTATTTGGTAAAGAAAGATCTTAAAGATAATTACTGTTTTTATTCTCAGGAATTGCAATATAAAAGCTTAGAACAGGTTAAAATGATTAATCACTTAAGGCGTGCCACAGAGAATAATGAATTTTATCTTCTGTACCAGCCGATCATAGACTTACAAAACGGGAAGCTCATGGGAGCAGAAGCTTTGCTGCGATGGGACAATCCGGAACTTGGCATCGTCTCTCCTGTAAAGTTTATACCTTTGGCTGAAAAAATGGGATTTATATACGATATAGAAAAGTGGGTACTAAAAACAGCATTGATGCAAAAAAGAGAATGGCGGGACAAAAACTATCCGAACTTAAAAATATCGATCAATATATCAGGGAAAAGAATTGTCAGTGCAGGACTCATTCGTGAAATCAGGGAGTTATTACAGGAAACAGGATTAAAAGCTGAGGAAATACAGCTGGAAGTAACAGAAACAGCAGTGATGAAGAATATGGATGCATCCATAAAAATCTTAAATGAAATTAAAAATATGGGGATACAGATTGCCTTAGATGACTTTGGAACAGGCTACTCCTCACTGACCTATCTTAAGAAGCTGCCTATTGATCTGGTGAAGCTGGACAGAGAATTTATCAAAAATATATCTACAGCAAATAATGACCGGTTGATTGTGGAACATATCATTAATCTTATACAGGAATTAAATATAAAAGTAGTGGCTGAAGGAATCGAGCAAGAGGAGCAGACCGCTATTTTAAGAGGTCATCACTGTGATTATGGACAGGGATATTTATTTGGAAAACCAGTTTCCAAAGAAGAGTTTGAAAGATTAATGCTTTCCGTTTCTTTTTAAAAACAGGATAAAGCCAACGAAATTTTAAAATCTTTGATATAAAATAAATACATATGCACCTATGATAATTTTTGATTCATAGGTGTATTTATTTATCTAAAAACACACTTTGTTATTTATTCATGAAATAAGCATAACAAGAGAAATTTAATGAAAATCCACAGTTAAAAAGCTATATATACTTTACATCAAAGGAATTAAGTGACAAAAAGTATAGAATTTTGATAATAATTTTGATACAATAAAGTTGCAATTATATAAATTGCCTAAAAATTTGAATCAAAATAGTCTTGAAGTTTTGAGACTTTTTTGTATTCAGATTCAATGGTAAAAGAAGGGTGAATTTCAATACTTTAATAACAGGATTTTTGGTTGTAGATGTCGTATGGACCTCATAATATATAAAAAACAGAAAATTTTGTTGAATAAGATTCACGTATGCAGTATAATTTCAGTTATATTGAGAAGGCAATTATTGAAATAATGTAAATAGATTCTTTGTTTTCCTTTATATAGGACAATTCAGGCGAATATAATAAAAATTTACAGTGAGCATCGAGATTTCGAGGAAATTTTTAAGGAATTGACGAGGTAATATAGTTGGAATGGTTTTGGAGGGATTCCGATGGTCAAAGGGGACATGAATTGTTCGAAGATATTATTATGTTTTTTTATAATTCTTACAACCGGTTTATCTAAAATTCAGTATAGTTATGCAGAAAAATCCCCCAACAATATCATTATTCTCAATTCTTATCATAAAGGACTGAGCTGGACGGATGAACAGACTGAAGGAATCATTCATTCTTTAAAGGATTGCCATGCAGATCTATCTATTTCAGTAGAATATATGGACTGGAAGCGATACCCTACTCAGGAAAATATGAATCATATTTATAATCAATTAAAATATAAATATTCAGGCCAAAAAATAGATTTGGTTTTAACAACCGATGATGCTGCCCTTGATTTTGCATTAAAGAATCGACATGCTATTTTTTCTGATGCTCCTGTTGTTTTCTGTGGAGTCAACGAAAAAGATAATATTGAATTATTAAAGAAATATAAAAATGTAACAGGAGTGCTGGAGAACCCTAGTCCTGACAAAACCATACAAGTCGCATTAGAAATGAACCCTGCCATTAAAGAGATTTATTTAATATATGATCATACGAAAACGGGACTCTCTTTAGGGGAATTGGCGATGGAAGCAATTCATAGAATAAAGCCAGAGATAAAAGTCATGACATACAGTGATAAGCCTTTTAGTAAAATATTGGATGATGTAGCTCATGCGCCTAAAGACAGTATTGTTCTCATTACTACATATTATTCTGACATGGATCATACCGTTTCTGGTTTTGAAAAAACATGTAAGTTAATAAGTGAAACCAGCACAGTTCCTGTTTATCATGTATATACCTTTGGACTTAACAATGGTGCTATAGGGGGAAGCATGTTCAGCGGGATGCTTCATGGAGAAGCAGCAGGGCGGATTGCCTGCAGGGTTTTAGAAGGAGAAAATATAGATGCAATACCTTTAAGCAATGATGAGACAACAACATATATCTTTGATTATAATCAGCTTCAAAGGTTTAATATCCCAAAAGATAAGCTGCCTGAAGGGAGTAAAATAATTAATCGGCCGGAATCATTTTTTGAAACCTATCGTCATATTGTGATTAATACAGTTCATCTAATTGTTGTATTAATAAGTCTTATTGTCATATTACTGCTTCATATAAAAAAGATCCATAAAATGAAAAAGGAGCTGGAAATTAAGCATTATGAGTTAACTGAACTTAATGAAGAACTGGCTGCTTCGGATCTTAAACTCAAAAGACAATATCTTGAACTGGTAAAAACACAGGAAAATTTGATGCATAGTGAATATCAGTATCGTTTGTTGTTTGAAAAAATGTTGAATGGATTCTTTGTCTTTGAACCTGTTTTCAATGAAGATCATAAACTTGTAGATATCAGGTTTTTAAATGCTAATCCAAGTTTTAAAAAGCAAGTGAAAATGAAAGTTAATGATGTTATCGGAAAAACGTGGACAGAAGCCTTTGGTTATCCAAGTCTGGAATTGAGTATCTATGAGAGGATACTGGAAACGGGCAGGAGCGAGCGCTTCGAAACGTATTATGGAAAAGAGAATGCATATTTTTTAGTCAATGCTTTTAAAATTTCAGATCAGCAAATAGGAGTCATTTTTGACAATATATCAGACTATAAAAAGGCAATAAAAGAAATCAAAAAGTTCAACGAGGAACTAGAGGAAAGAGTGGCCATAAGAACGGCTGAGCTTAGCCAGGCCATAGATGAACTGGAATCCTTTACTTATACCGTATCCCATGATTTAAAATCTCCCCTCAGGGCCATAGACAGTTACAGCAGAATCATGTATGAAGATCATGGCGAGAGCCTTCACAGTGATGTCATAGATATTATTCATAATATACGAGGAATCTGCAAAGATTTAATCAATATGATTAATAATCTTTTGGAATATTCTATGGCATCCAAAAAAGAATTAAATAAAGAAGAGATTGATATTAAAGAAATGTTTCTTTCTGTATTTAATGAATTACAACTGGCATATCCTGAAAGAAATGTAGCTTTAACCATTGAAACGGTTCTTCCTAAGGTTTATGCGGATAAGCTTCTGCTTCGGCAAGTTATATACAATATCCTGTCTAATGCCTTCAAATTTACAAAGAATACAGACAAGCCGCGAATTATCATAGGCAATACGATTACTTCAGAAGAATATATTTTTTATGTTAAAGATAATGGCATTGGATTTAATATGGAATATTCAAAAAAGTTATTTGGAATTTTTCAGCGTCTTCATACCAGTGATGAGTTTGAAGGTACAGGGATAGGCCTGGTAACGATCAAAAAAATCATACAAAAGCATGGGGGAAGGACATGGATAGAAGGACAAGTTAATGTTGGGGCAACGATATATTTCACTTTGCCATTTTCTTGGTAGGAGAGTCTGGAAGGAGAGAAAGAAGTGCTTAACGTGCTGATCGTTGACGATATGGATATTGTTCGCCGAGAAATCAAGCGACTTAAGGTATGGGGGGAGTCTACAGGATTTGTCATTGCAGAGGAAGCTTCTAATGGAGAAGCGGCTCTGGAGATTCTAGAAAAAAAACGGATGGATTTAGTGATTACAGATATAAAGATGCCGAAAGTTGATGGACTGGAAGTGCTTGAAAAAATTATGGAGAGAGATTTATGTTCATGTGTTGTATTATTAAGTGACTATACAGATTTTACATATGCCAGACAGGGCATTATCTTAGGAGCCTTTGATTATATGTCCAAGCCTGTTTGCGAAGAAGAGTTTGAAAAAGTATTACATAGAGCAAAAAAGTATATCACTCAAAAAAACAGAGAAAAAGAAAAAATGGATACTCTGCGAAAAAATTTGGAGGAAATGGTAGAGACGTTTTTTTCAGATGCAGAGGTGAAACATATTTCAAATCTGATCGAAGAGGGTAATATGGAATACGCTGAAGCACTATCGCGGATGCTGGATAGAATAGAGGCAGGGCTGGATTATGAACTATCCAAGATAGAAAGTGTTTTAAGAAATGTTTTTCATGAGATTATAAAAAATATATTAGAGAACAAAAAGTGGCTGGAAAAGTTTATGGAGCCAAAAGAAATCAATGATATTCATTTTTTTAGCTGCAAAGATCTTGATAAGCTAAGAGAAGCATTCATGAGTAAAGTAAAAAAGATTTTTGATCTGCTGGACAAATTATACTGGCCTCATATAGATCACGATATTATAAGTCAAATTTGTGACTGTGCCTTGGAGCATTCTGATGGTAGGCTTTCTCTCACCTATATTGCAGACAAATTCTATATGCACAAAAATTATATCAGTGAGGTATTTAAGCAGAAAACAGGAATATCGATTACCCAATATTTTACTCGAATTAAGATGGAGCGAGCCAAAGTTCTGATAGCGGACGGGCGACTGAAGGTTTACGAGATCAGTGATATGCTGGGATATAAGGATGTTGAATACTTTAGCAAGGTGTTCAAAAAATATACCGGAGTATCTCCAACACAGTTCCGATAAATAAACCTGATTTTTTTCGGGGTATCTGCTTATTTTTTTACATTTTGAAAAATAGAAAAATCTTGTACTATAAGAAGAAATATGGTACAAGATTTTTTTGTTGTAAAAATCTAGTATAAAATAATCTTGTACCATTATTTCATTAGTAATACCACTCCAGAAAAAGGAGGGCTATACAATGGATGAAATTTTAAATATAGGAGAGAGAAAAAGTGTGTAACAATTTAAAGGAATTACAAGATTTTTTAAATGAAATGATTGAATCAGATCAATACACTTATGAAGAGATCTTAACAGTCAGTCAGGAATTAGATTTTTTATTGGTTAATTATTTAAAAGGGCAAAATCATGATAAGAAAGAACCATAAGGGTAAATAAGGAATGCAAAGAAGGTGCTAAAATGGGAGAGAATGAAAAAATATATGATTATAAAAAAATCTCCATCAAAATATGTTTAATGTATTTATCCATAGGAGTTTTGTGGATTTTATTGTCGGATATAGCCATCGTTACTTTTGTTAAGGAGAAGGAGTCAGTAACTTCTATCAGTATGTTAAAAGGGTGGGGTTATGTAGCCATAAGTGGAATCCTTATTTACTCCATTACATATTTCACCTTAAAAAAAGTAAGTGATCAAGAAGCCCAGCTGCGCAAGAGCTATCAGGAGCTTCTGGCCGCCAATATGGAGATTGAGGCAACTTATGGTCAGCTGGCGGCTTCTGAAGATTTGTTAAAGCAACAATATCAAGAGCTGATTATGCATCAGCAGAAACTTATCGAAAGTGAAAAAAGATACAGACTTATTACAGAAGCAACCAATGATGCCATATGGGAAGAAAAAAATAATCACAGATATTTTTCACCTCGCTGGTATGAGATCACCGGTTATACCGAGGAAGATTTGATGGATTTAGACAGTTGGAAAGATCTCATCCATCCTGAAGACAGAGAAGTCATCCAAAAAATAATCACAGAACATAAAAGAAGCAGAACCCCTTTCTATCAATGCGAATACAGGCTAAAAACCAAAGACGGACAGTATAAGTGGATACAGGAAAGAGGCAAAGTTGACTTGGATGAAAATGGTGATTTTTACTATTTGGTGGGTTCCCATACAGACATTACGGCAGTTAAAGAATACGAACAGAAATTGCATCAACTGGCTTTCCATGATCAGTTAACAGGACTAAAGAACAGAAATTCTTTTACGAATACTTTAACCAGGCTTATGAAACAGGAGCATTCCCAAAAAATAGGGTTAATCTTTGTGGATATCGATAATTTTAAATACATTAACGATTCTATGGGACATACTTTAGGAGATCTTCTGCTTAAAGAAATAGGAAAACGACTGGTAAAATTTCAGAATGAACATACCAATATTTATAGACTAGGTGGCGATGAATATATTATTTTGATAGAAGATTTTGAAGAAATCCATGCTGTTGAGAAACTGGCAGTTCATGTATTAAGAGATTTGAATAAACCTTTGGAGATCAACAGCAGTTCTTTTTTTATTACGGCGAGCATGGGCATATCCATATTTCCGGAGCATGGCAAAAATATTGATGAACTTTTAAAAAATGCGGATATTGCTGTATTTCGGGCAAAGGAAGCAGGCAAAAACAAAATTATTATTTTTAACGAGCCTATGAATGAAGCTGTGACACAACGAGCTCAGATCGAAAAGCATCTTAGAACCGCTTTGGAAAGAAATGAATTCGAATTACTATATCAGCCTCAATTGGATATGACCACAAATCAGATTTCAGGCTTTGAAGCCCTTATAAGATGGAAGAATCCTGAACTGGGATATGTTCCGCCTAACAGATTTATCAGTGTTGCAGAAGATACCCATTTGATCATACCTATCGGTAAGTGGGTATTAAGAAATAGCATTTTATTTTTAAAACATCTCCATGATCGAGGGTATACGGATTTGACTATGTCTGTCAATATTTCTATGCTGCAGTTATTACAAGATGATTTTGTGGATATGGTTACGGAGACCTTGGAGTTAGTAAAAATCAATCCTAAATACATAGAGTTAGAGATTACAGAATCCATTTTGATGGAATCCTATGAGACCATCGCTAAGAAACTAAGACATCTTAAGGCCATAGGCGTAAGGATTGCACTGGATGACTTTGGTACAGGCTATTCATCCCTGCATTATTTAAAGCACCTTCCAATATCAACATTAAAAATTGATAAAATCTTTATTGACAATATATCCGTGGATAAAAGAAATAAGTGTTTGACCCATCTGATGGTGAAGATAGGCAAAGCTATGGGGTTGTGCGTTGTAGCAGAAGGGGTCGAGACACAAGAGCAGATGGAATATTTAAAAAAGCACAAATGCAATAAAATACAGGGCTATTTGTTTTGCAAACCTTTACCATACAATGAAATCATTAAAAAATTAGAAAGAAAGCCATAACCCATCCTTCTTCGATACTCTGCAGAGAGACTTAAGTGTATAAGTCTCTTCTGGAGAGTATTTTTGTTGAACCAACTTTGATTTTGCTTTTAAAAAGGGACAAGTGTCCTTTTTTGGACAGAGAAAAACCAATATAATGAAAATAAAGGAGTAAACAATAAATTGGCTGATCTTTAAATATTTCAGGGGATTTAGAATTAAAAAGTATATTTTATGGAAAGATAAAGGAGGAAAATCATGAAGGCGAAAAGAGTTTTTTTGATTGTATTGGATAGTTTTGGGATTGGGGAATTGCCGGATGCTGCGTTATTTGGAGATGAAGGAAGCAACACCTTAGGTTCTATTGTTCAATCGGCTCAGTACGATACTCCCAATATGAAAAAGCTTGGTTTATTTAATATTGATGGCGTATCCTGTGGGGAAAGAGAAGTCTTTACCCTCGGCTCTTACGGGCGAATGGCAGAAAAATCCATGGGTAAAGATACCACCATCGGACATTGGGAAATTGCTGGCCTAATTTCAGAGAAGCCCTTTCCTACATATCCCAACGGATTCCCCGAAGAAGTGCTTGGCGAATTTAGAAAACGAACAGGAAGAAATGTTCTGTGCAATAAGCCTTATTCAGGAACAGATGTTATTCGGGATTATGGGAAGCAGCATGTAGAGACAGGAGATTTGATTGTATATACTTCTGCCGACAGCGTTTTTCAGATTGCTGCCCATGAAGATATAGTTCCTCTGGAAACTTTATACGAATACTGTACTATTGCCAGAGAAATTTTACAGGGAGAACATGGTGTAGGAAGAGTGATTGCAAGACCATTTGTAGGAGAATATCCTGATTTTAAGAGAACAGCCCATCGCCACGATTTCTCCTTAATTCCACCAAAGATGACTATGCTGGATTACCTGGAACAAGCTGGACTGGATACCATAGGGGTTGGAAAAATATATGATATTTTTGCAGGAAAGGGCATACAAAAAACCCAGTCTATTGTCAGCAATGAAGATGGAATGAACAAAACGCTGCAAATTATGGATGAAGATTTTACCGGATTATGTTTTGTCAATTTGGTAGATTTTGATATGATTTATGGCCATAGAAATGATATTGACGGATATGCTAAGGCAGCAACAGATTTTGATAAGCAGTTGGGAATGTTGATTGACAAGATGAAAGATGATGATATCTTAATAATTACAGCCGACCATGGTTGTGATCCGGGGACTCCCAGCACGGATCATTCCAGGGAATACACTCCAATGCTTGCCTATGGAAAGAAAATTAAAGAAAATACTTCTGTTGGCACAAAAGATACTTTTGCGGATATCGGAGCAACGATCCTTGATATTTTTGATGTTCAGGGAGATATTGGCGGTAAAAGTTTTTTAAAGGAGATATTAAAGTAAGAAGCTAATATAGGAGATTATAAGATTTATGCAGGAGGGGAAGTATGAACAGAATATATAATAAACTTTTAAGATGCTACAAATGTTACAAGGCAAAAATTCAGTTCCAGCCTAAAGTTGCTCTGGTATTGGGATCCGGGTTGGGAGATTATGGTGATTCCATACAAGTAGAAGAAGTGCTTGATTATCATGATATCGAAGATTTTCCTGTATCCACAGTTCCGGGTCATAAGGGAAGATTTATCTTTGGGTATGTTAACCAGGTTCCGGTAGTAATTATGCAAGGGAGAGTGCACTATTATGAGGGCTACTCTATGGATGATGTGGTCCTTCCTATAAGATTGATGAAGCTTATGGGCGCAGAAGTATTATTTCTTACCAATGCCGCCGGGGGAACGAATTATGATTTTAAGCCGGGAGATTTTATGCTCATTAAAGATCAGATTGCTACCTTTGTAGAATCGCCTTTAAAAGGAGAAAATATTGATGCACTAGGCGTTCGCTTCCCGGATATGAGCGAAATTTATGATAAAGAGTTAAGAAGCCTTATTAAAGATGCAGCTGCTTCCTTAAATATCCCTCTTAAGGAAGGGACTTATATTCAGCTTTCAGGACCTAATTATGAAACTCCGGCTGAAATAAAAATGTGCAGGATCTTGGGTGCGGATGCTGTAGGAATGAGCACAGCCTGTGAAGCAATTGCAGCAAAACATATGGGTATGAAAATATGTGGTATTTCCTGTATTTCCAATTTAGCTGCCGGAATGACTGATAAGCCTTTAAGCCATGAAGAAGTACAGGAAACAGCTGACAGAGTAGCACCATTGTTTAAAGAATTAATTACCAAATCCATTACGGAAATAGGGAAGTTGTATAATTTTTAAAAGTTCTGTGGTCAATCAAAGCCATCTTAAAGCTAGTCTATCTTAAGATGGCTTTATTCCTGCTATTGAATCATTTAAACAGAATAAGGACTTAGAAGGATAGGAAGAGGACAAATATGAAACAGAATACGGGTATAAAAATCATATACGGCTTAATGGGAATTTTTTTAGTAGGAGTTGGAGTTGCCTTTAATGCTTCTTCCATGCTGGGGAATGATCCTATTGGCATTGTTTATGACGGCACAAGAAATGTTTTTAACTTATCTACAGAGCAGTTAGGCATGGCTTCTAATGTAGTGAATATAGTATTAATCATATTATTATGGTTTACTGGGAAAAAGTATGTGAACATTGGAACCTTCATATATCTTATTCCTTATGGTTTTTTTGTCAGTATAGGGACAAAACTCTACAGTTTGTTAATAATTTCTGATACCTTGGCGGGCAGAAGTCTTGCAGGGCTGTTGGGGTGCCTTTCATTATATACAGGAGTGGCGATTTTTATAGCTGTAGATATTGGATTAGATCCATTTACCGGATTGGTGATGACGATCCGAGACAAGCTCTCCTGGGATTATAAAAGAACTAAGATATGCTTTGATATTTTTATGATGATTCTTGGTATTTTATTAGGCGGTAAATTGGGAATTATCACTTTAATTACAGCATTTACAGCCGGTCCTGTGATACAATTTATATCAGAAAGAGTTCAAATGCTATTGCTTAGATGAAATCATTTAAGGGGATCAGATGATGAAAACAGAGAATAATATTGAAAAATTGGTGGCATTACAAAAGAAGCTAAAAGATCCAGAAAAAGAATATCTGGAGCAATATTTAAAAAATGCCCCCATGTGGCTATTAGAGTCTTTTCAGATTGTTCATATGGGAAAGGATCATGTATTTATCAGAGAAAAAACCGAAGTGGATATGGTTTATATATTGGTAGAAGGAATTGTTAAAGCCATCGACTACAGGATTTTTGGTATTGTATACAACTATATGTGGTTTTATCCTGTTAAAACGTTTGGTTCCATGGAAATCCTGCTGGAACTTCAAAATTATATGACTACCCTTAAGACGGTGACTCCATGTACAATGCTGGCTGTTTCAAAGGATAAATTTGCAACATGGATGAGAAATGATATCAATACTTTGCTCCTTGAAAGTAAATCTATGGGAAGTTATCTTTTAGAACAATCAAGGAAAGAACGCCTGTTTTTATTTTTCCAGGGCGTCGATCGAGTGATTCTTTTATTTATACATTTATATGAAAAGATGGCGCAAAACAATAAATGTATTCTGAAATTAACACGGCAAGATATTGCTGATCAGTCCGGCTTAAGCATTAAAACGATTAATCGGGCAGTTAAAAAACTTGAAGAAGAAGGCTATATATCCAGGGAAGGCAATAAAATTCTCATATTAGAATCCCAATATAAAAAGATGCAGGAATACATCATCCATAAAGCTGAAGCATAAAAACATCTTAAATAATGTTTTAAAATATGGTAAAATCATAATATTGAGAGTATTACGGCAGAAATATCCTGATTTTAGCAATAGGGATAAGATTAAAATTGATTTTAATTATGGATCAATTGGGAGGGGCAAAAATGAAAGAAAATTATATTTTATTACCAGATGGTACCAAGGTCCCCAGACTGGGTCAAGGAACCTGGTGTATGGGAGAGCGTAAGGAAAAAGAAAAAAATGAAATTGCCAGCCTTCAATTAGGAATTGAACTGGGAATGACTTTAATTGATACTGCTGAAATGTATGCCGAGGGGGGAGCAGAAGAAGTCATAGCTCAGGCTATTCGCCCTTACGACAGAGACAGTTTATTCATCGTCTCTAAAGTTTACCCTCATAATGCAGGAAGAAAGAATATCTTTAAGTCTTGTGAGAACAGTTTAAGAAGACTCAATACAGATTATCTGGATCTATACCTTTTGCACTGGAGAGGAAGCATTCCTCTGGAAGAAACGGCAGAATGCATGGAGGAACTGGTTCATCAGGGTAAAATTAAGTATTGGGGCGTATCCAATTTTGATACGGATGATATGGAAGAATTATGGTCCGTACCCAGTGGAAATCACTGTGTAACCAATCAGGTACTGTATCATTTGGGGTCCAGAGGCATTGAGTATGATCTGGTTCCCTGGATGAAAGAACATCATATACCCATTATGGCATATTCACCCTTAGCCCAGGCTGGAAGTCTAAGAAGAGGATTGGTGAATCATAAGACTGTTCAGGAAATAGCACAGAGAAAAGAAATTACACCAATGCAGGTGTTACTGGCATTTGTCCTAAGTCAGGATCACATGATTGCAATCCCTAAATCCGGTACTCCTGACCATACAAAACTTAACGCAGAAGCATTGAAGATCAGTTTTACCCAAGAAGAATGGGAGCAATTAGATAAGGCATTTCCTGCACCTAATCATAAGACAAGATTAGATATATGTTAGAGTTTTTCAGGCTCTTTTCAATAATTGAGCGGATTCATTCTGCTTTTTTGATTATTGATTTTGAGCCTGTTTTAATATAAGGAAAAGTATTTTTACCCAATATTTATTATAAGTTTTAGCAGAAATATTTCTTTGAAGAATACCAAGTATTTATATATAATAAGTGTAAATGATACTTGAGAAGAGGAAATCTATGAACTGGAATTTTACAGAACTGCTAAATTTATTCAGTAGCCACAGTAAGGCTAAGCTCCTGCTTGACGGTACGTGGGGAATCGAAAGAGAAACCCCAAGAGTCACTTCCTCAGGTTCCCTTGCTTTAACCCAACATCCTGAGGCATTAGGGGACAAGCTGGACAATCCTAATATCACTACGGACTTTTCTGAAAGTCAAGTAGAATTGATTACAGATCCTTATCCAGACATAGAGGAAACCTATAGGGCTTTGAAAGAATTGCATACTGAGGTGGAAAAAGTTATTGAAAATGAATACTTGTGGCCTATGAGTATGCCGCCAAAGTTGCCGAAGGAAGAAGATATTCCTATTGCAAAGTTTAATGATTCCAAAGAAGGTAGAAAGCGAACTATTTATAGAAAGGGCCTGGCCTTAAGATATGGGAAAAAGATGCAAATGATCTGCGGCCTTCATTACAATTTCGCTTTTGGCGAAAAAATCATTGATTATTTATTTCAGCATTATGGTCAAAATAAAACCAAGAGAGAGTTTACGGACGAAATTTATTTTTCTGTAGCAAGAAATTTTCTGAAATATCGATGGTTATTGATTTATCTTTTTGGCGCTTCTCCCGTTTTTCATTCAAGCTATAAATCTGCCCCTGATGTGAATTTGGAAGCTGCGACATCTTTAAGAGTCAGCCCGTTTGGCTATAGCAATATTTTTCATAAGGAATACTTCGTAACCTATAATACATTAGCTGAGTATATTGAGGATGTAAGAAAGTTATTGACTACAAAAAGTGAAAGATTTTCCAAACTGGGGATCTATAGAGAGGGCGAACAAGTTCAGCTGAACGATCATATCTTACAGGATGAAGGAGAATTATATTCCTTTGTGAGATTTAAGCAAAATCTGGGGGAAGAAGAAACACAGCTTGAGGCCCTTGAAAAAAGAGGGGTAAAATATATGGAAATTCGGATTTTAGACAATAACCCCTTTGACCCTGTGGGGATTTCTATTAATCAATTATATTTCATGCAGATTTTTATGCTGTATTGCCTTTTGGAAAACAGTAAGCCTATTCCCCCTGAAGCATTGCAAAAAGCTGATAAAAACCATGATACAGTAGCTCTTTATGGACGGAAACAGAACTTGATTCTTGAGCATTACAATAACCAGCCAGTTACTTTACAGGACTGGGCGGAAGAAATCTTTGAAAAACTTAAAAAGATTGCTGTTTATGTAGATCAAGCGAGCAATAATAAAAAATATGAAAGTGCCATTAATAAAGAATATGAAAAAATAAGGGATATTTCTAAACTTCCCTCTTCAAAAATCTGTGAAGGGATTAAGGAATATGGAGATTATCTGAAATTTGGCATGGCGAGAGCTGCATTGAATAAAATAAATCGTTAAGAAGGAGATCGTATGTCTGCTGTAAATAATGGAAAATTAGAACTTTCTACGGAAATTCTTATAAAAGAAGCCCGAAACAGAGGGATCCAGGTGGATATCTTAGATGCCACTGATAACTTTATCCGACTAAAAAAAGGGGACAAGGTGGAATATATCAAACAAGCCACGAAAACTTCTTTGGACAGTTATATAGTGCCTCTTATTATGGAAAATAAACTGGTTACCAAAATCATATTAAAAGAGAATGGGTTTAACGTACCTAAGGGAGCAGTCATTCAGTCTAAAGAAGAAGCAGAGGCTTACTGGGAAGACTTTTGTGAAAATGGTGTTGTCATTAAGCCTAAGAATACCAACTTCGGAATCGGTATCACCATACTTCTTGATGTTTATTCTAAAGAGCAGTATATGAAAGGTGTTGCTCTGGCATTAGAGTATGACAATACGGTGCTGATTGAAGAATATGTACCGGGAAAAGAATACCGCTTCCTGGTGTTAGGAGACGAAGTAGCAGGGATTCTGCATCGCATTCCAGCCAATGTCAAGGGAGATGGCATCCATACCATAGAAGAACTGGTAGAAGAGAAAAATAAAAATCCCTTAAGAGGGGAAGGACATCTCACGCCTTTTGAAAAAATCCAGCTGGGAAAGGTTGAAATGGACTTTTTAGCTTCCCAGGGGAGAACGGTTAAAGATATTCCCAAAGAGGGTGAAACCGTTTACTTGCGTGAAAACTCCAATATCAGTACTGGAGGAGAAAGCATTGACTTTACAGATGAAATCATACAGGAGTATAAAGATATTGCAGTTGGGGCATCCAAAGCAGTTGGAGCAAAAATTTGCGGAGTGGATATGATTATTAAGGATATCTATGAGAAACCCAGCCAAGACAATCACAGCATCATTGAATTAAACTTTAATCCTGCTATTTATATACATGATTTGCCTTATGAAGGGAAAAACAGATATGTTGAAAAGAAGCTACTGGATCTTTTAGGATTTAAATAATAAAGTTGCGAAATCAGATGGTATCAAACGAGATATGGATATTTTCAGGGAAAATATTTTGAAGCATTAGATATAAAACATAAAAAGTATAAAATCATTTTAATAAACATTTCTTAAAGAAAGATTGATATATAGAAAAAGCCGTAAACACTGTAAATAACATTGTTTGCGGCTTTTGATTTTAATTTGGAAAGAATCACAAGAAAAATAATGCCGTAATAAAAGTTGCTATAAATCCTATGACTACGGGTGGAAGATTTTTCCTGGCCAGTTCCAGGGGTTCCACATTACATATGGCCGCTACGGGTATGATTCCCCAAGGAATAATAGTTCCTCCTCCTACCCAAATGGTGCTGATCTGACCTAAGGCAGCGAGAACTTCTTTATTTATATCCATTGCAACAGAAAAGGTTTGTGCCAAAGAGTCGAGTAAAGGAAGTCCGGAAAATCCTGAACCATCAAGGCCGGTTATAATGCCTACAACAATTTGAACAAAGGCTACAGAGAATTTTGACAGGGCAATTTTATCCGACAAGTAAAGTCCTACATCGGACAGCAATCCGGTGGCATCAGGTCCAAGGATGATTTTGGCATTTTCTTCACTGCCTAAAAAGAAAAATGCACCTATGATGATGACCGGAGCGAAGATTTTTATACCAAACATAAAACCTTCCCTGATATAATCCGTGATCTTTTCAAAGGAATTAACAAAATTATGCTTGATGATGGAAGCAAAGACCATAATCAGTACGGTGGTTCCTCCTACCAATGCCGTTGCATCTCCGCCTTTTAGCTTATATTTGTACATGATATAAATATCCAAAAGAAAAGCCAGTGGAGTAAGTATGGAGACAAAATATACGCCGATGGTAGGTTTTGAAGCTTCGGCTGATTGTGCTTTTGCAGGGCTGTTTGCTTTTGAGGCGTAGTTCTTAAGATCTTTTTTCATCATAAAGAAACTGCATCCGACAGTAACAATACTCATAACCAGCCAAAGAGGAAAGCTGGCTTGAATCAACGTGAGAGGATTATCGATATTTGCTGCTTTAGCCGTAATGGCGGGAGCGCCCTGAATAAAGTAATCGCCAGATAGACCGACCCCATGGCCGAAAATATTCATAGCTACCGCAGCCCAAATGGGAGGGAGCCCGGCTTTTAGGGCGGCAGGAAGCATAATGGCGCCTACCAGTGCCACCGCAGGAGAAGGCCAGATAAACCAGGAAAAGAAGAGCATGACAAATCCAAGGGCAAAAAAAGTGATACTTGGATTAATCATAAGTTTCTTAATAGGCACCATCATCAGTTCGTCTGCGCCAATATCTCTTAAGGCATGGGACATGGCTACTACTAAAGATATGACGAGGATAATGCTCCAAAACTCATTACCGGCAGTGATTAATGAATTATACACAATTTGAATGCCTTTTACCAAACTGCCGGAATACATAAAGCCCACTAGAAATATTCCAAGGATGCAGGGCAGAACGGTGTCTTTTTTAAAAGCCATGGTTATGATTACCAGAAGTACAATGAAAAAATATACGTAATGTAAAGGGGTTAAGGTTACCATATGAAACCCTCCTTGGGGAGATTAAAAATTCTATCTACAAATATTTTATGCTTTCGCCAGCTTTTTGTTAAATACGTCCTTTAGAGACAAAGAAGTTACTTTGCTTTCTATTTCGCTGATATCGGTTGTATACATACCGAGTTTTTTCATCCGTTCAAAGTATACAGAGCCTGAGAAGGTATATTTTTTACCCATGCCTTCTTCAGTTGCCATGGCTTTCTTAACGTAGGAAATAGCATCTCCCACCGCCAGATCTTCTGGTAATTGCAGCAAGTCCATACCTAAAGCACATCGTACGCTGTTATGTCCTGCCAGAGTTCCAGTCACAATCGCTTCTGTGTGTCCTACCAATAGCCCTGCTTTTTCTCCTCCGCAGAACAGATTATTTAACCCTTCTACTTTAAGGTGGTTGTCTCTGTATGCCATATCGAAATATCGCATGGAATTGCCTTTCCCACCGGCATAGGGATCTTCATATCTCGCATTTTCAAATCCAGGTATTTTTCTTAATCTTTCCAGGGTGAAGTAAGGGGACATTAATTTTGCATGGCCTGTATCCAATAAAATGATATTAGACTTAAATTCTTCCAGGGCATATTGCTGACATGCCTTAACATCCAGATGGTCTTCGATCAATTCATCGGGGATAGGTACGATGCAAACACCTTTTGTATTTAATTCTTTTTGAATTTCCTTAGAAAGGGATTCCTTATACAATTTACATGAACCGCTCATAGCCCCTATACTTCCATTAGGCTTTTTGCCGACCATTTCTTTAAGACCGGCAAGACCTGCAACACTTACTCTGCCTCCGAAACTTGGACATCTTAGGATGCACATGGCACAGTCATTTCCGTACTTTGTACAGTTGTTCATAGGTCCTGCAGTTCCCGTTGTATCGATAAAAGCGTCACCTTCGAAAGTTCGCCCTTGGGCATCGGTAACAGATATTATGGATTCATTTTCTACAGAGACTTGGGTAACTCTGGCTTGAAAAACAATCTTTATGCCTAACCCCTTTATGTAGTTTAAGACTGCTCCGTGGGTAGCTGCAATATCATAGAGAGTGGCATGCTCATGTCCTGGAAAATGAATGTTTTTATGGCGTGCATTTTCATCACATATCTTAAATAGGTCTCCGCCACCCATGGCAATCATTTCTTCCGCAGCAGTAAATCTTCCGTTGTTTCGCATGATTCCTCCGACAAGTCCTGTTCCAAGAAGCATGTCCGTTCTTTCAAGTAAAGTAACTTCTGCACCAGCTTTAACAGCGCTGATGGCAGCGGCGCAGCCAGACCAGCCTCCGCCGATTACGACAATCTTGGCCATAATTCCGCCTCCTAAGTATAATGAGAAATATTATTCTTACAAAATAAAAAAGCAATTGTATTGAATATCAATTGCTTGTCTTATTTCTATCTATTTTTGTCCAATATATATCATAATTAGATATTTAAACTTCATATATGATCATAGCATATCTAGAAATAAGTGTCAAATCTTGTGAGTAATTTTTTGCATAATAAAAAGAAAGCTCAGGAGCTTTCTATATTTTATACAAATACCATTTTAAGGTATTGATTTCATATTTAATTTCATAAATTTTAAGCGTACCGTGAATAATGCTCTGGCAGGTATAAGAAATCATCGGATTGCCTGCCAGCTTTTCTTCTTTTTTGGTACAAATTTTATCGATTTTTACGATGAGGTCGGAATCGCCTTCATTTAATCGAAACTTTATAGGGAGAAGGCCTTTAGCCTGGTCAAACCATGCAATCACATCAATATTTTTCATTACGATTTTCATGTAATCACCTTCTATAGAATGCTGGACATACTTGCATAATCTTCTTCCAAAATGCCTCCCGTAATGGGTTTTAGGCGGGAGTGGAGGAAACTGGCCCTGATGACAGCCATAGAACCATAGCGCATTCTCAGCTGATCGATGCTCTTATCCACTGCTTTTTGCTTTTGAGTATCAGAACTATCAAATAAGGACAATTGACAAAACTGATTGCTGCACAGATCAGAGATTCTTACTCCCAGTTGTCTTATGGGCTCTCCTTTCCATGCTTCGTCAAATAATTCGCAGGCATACTTAAAAATATGATTGGTACAGTCGGTGGGTATTTCTAATTTCTTTTGATGAGAATAGTGTCTAAAGTCATTGGTTTTAATATATACTGAAATGAGTTTTCCACAACATTCTTCATTTCTGAGCCGCATTGCAACCGTTTCAACCAAGGACAGAAGAATTAAGTGAGCAGTCCTTTGATCAGTCACATCAAAAGAAATCGTGGTGGAATTTCCTATGCTTTTTATGGGGGCAGATTTCTCACGGGTTACAGGAGAATTCTCAATTCCATTGGCAAAATTCCATATGAGGGTTCCATGACTTTTAAGGTGTTGATATAAAAATTTAGGATTTGCTTTTGCCAGATCACCGATCGTATAGATGCCTAATTTATGAAGTTTTGGGGCAGTAGATCTGCCTACCATAAACAGGTCTTCTACAGGCAGAGGCCACATTTTTTCTTCTATTTCATGGAGATATAAAGTATGTATTTTATCCGGCTTTTGAAAGTCCGATGCCATTTTAGCCAATAATTTATTGCTGGATATCCCAATATTGACTGTAAAGCCTAATTCCTTTTTAATCCGCTCTTTTATGGTATGGGCAGCGGATATAGGAGGCCCAAAGTGATATTCCATATTGGTATAGTCAAGAAAACATTCATCCACACTGTATCGCTGAACAGCCGGAGAATATTCTTCGAGCAATTTGATCAGATTATTGCTGCATTGGATATATAAATCATAACGGGGAGGAACAATGATAAGGCTCGGGCATTTCTGCAGAGCTGAAAATATGGACTCCCCTGTTTTAATCTTATATTTTTTTGCAGGGACAGACTTAGCAAGGACAATACCGCGCCTTATGACAGGATCGCCTCCCACAACAGAAGGGACAGTTCTAAGATCTAAAGCATCTCCATGCTGTAATCTATAGACAGCCTCCCAGCTTAAGAAGGCAGAATTCACATCAATGTGCATAATCGTACGATGATCGGTATTCAAAGTAGCACCTCCCAGGTTGATCTATAGATATTATTATATAAAAACATATGTTCTATGTAAATAGATTATAAGAACAGATGTTTCTACATAATGTCAAATTTTTCCCCTGATGATTAGAAATCTTTTGAACATGAAAAAGCCCTTGACGGTTGTTTTACCAACTGTCAAGGGCTGTATCTTATTGATTTATTATTTACCGAAGTATCTATCTAATAAACCTTTGAAAGCAGCGCCATGTCTTGCTTCGTCTTTGCACATTTCATGAACGGTGTCATGAATAGCATCATAATTTAATTGTTTTGCTCTGGTAGCAAGATCTTTCTTGCCTTGGCAAGCGCCATGTTCTGCATCCACTCTCATTTGAAGGTTTTTCTTTGTATCACTTGCAACAACTTCGCCTAAGAGTTCTGCGAATTTAGCAGCATGTTCTGCTTCTTCCCAAGCAATTCTCTTATAAGCTTCAGCTACTTCTGGATAGCCTTCTCTGTCTGCCTGACGAGACATAGCTAAGTACATTCCAACTTCAGTACATTCGCCGATGAAGTTTTGTCTTAATCCTTCTAAAACTTCAGGATCAATGTCTTTAGCTACGCCGATACGATGTTCATCAGCCCAGGTTAAGTCACTGGCTTTTTGTTCAACAAATTTTTCTTTTGGAGCACTACATTGAGGACATTTTTCTGGAGCTTCTTCTCCTTCATATACATAACCACAAATTGTACAAATAAATTTTTTCATTTTATTCCCCTCCGAATAATAAAAATTATTGAATAACAAAAATTATTACAAGATAATTTTACCAATCTTTTGTTTTTTGTCAATCTTTTTTTGAAAAAAATTAAAAATTCATAGGATCTAAAATATAGATTAAATCCTATGGATTTTTTAATGTTTATTAGTTTAAGAGATAAAAAGTCTAAAAATTCATTTTTGTTAGATTTGACAAAATGGCAAGAAATTTGATTATTGATTATTTTAACTATTTTATTCTATAATTTTGTAAAATAATCTGATATTATGGGGATTCAAAACAGTAGAAAGCAATTGAACCAATGAAAATTGGTTTTAATAGTAAAAAATTTACTTAGTATGGGAGGAAGGTGTGAGGAAATATTCACTTAAAAGATTCCAGTGGTAAAAAGGAAAAAGGAGGGGTGTTATGAAATCAATAAAAAAACAACTTATTTCTATAATGCTATTGTTGGTTATTATTCCCTTTATTATTTCTAATGCAATAGGATATGTTTTTATTTCTAAAGGTTTTCAACAGTCTCTGGAAGAACACAATAAAGTTCTTGCTCTTGCTATGGCAGATAATGTACAAGCCTTTATAGAAAATGCATACAGTATAACAGAAGCAATCGCTGATTTAAAAGATGTGAAAGACTTTTGGATCGATGAGCAAAAGAATATATTAGTGAATACGGCGAAAAGACACGAATACTTTGACTTACTTTATATTCAAAGGACGGATGGAATGCAGACAGCCAGATCAACTGGAGAGTTAGGAGATCGTTCAGGGAGATGGTGGTTTAAGCAAATTATGAATGACAGGGAGCCTTTTGTAAGTGCTTCATATTACTCTGTAAGTGTGAATGTCCCTGTTACATCCGTTTTTATCCCTATATATAAGAACTCGGAATTAGTAGGCATTATGGGTTCGGATATCAAATTAGATGCGCTTCAAACAATGGTTGAAGAATTTAGTCAAGGACAAAACAGTTACACATATATTATCGATGGTGAAGGTAATGTTATAGCTCATCCAGATGAGCAACAAGTATTAGAACAATATAATTATAAAAACTTAAAAAAGACTATTTTAGTAAAAGATGATAATGGAAATGTCAAAAAAGATGAAAAGGGAAATCCTCTTACAGAATCTGAAGATATTGAAGTACCAGAAAAACTTAAAGAAATTACTGAAAAGGTTCTGAATGGAGAGACAGGAGTAGCTGAGTATGTAGACAGTAATGGAGAAACCGTAATCAGTGCCTATAGTACAATTGAGTTACCAGGGAATTCGGATAACTGGGGTGTTATTACAGTACAGAAAAAAGCAGATGCAATGGCTGTTTTTATGGATACGCAAATAAAAAATCTATTGGTAGCTTTTATCTTGATTTTGGTGGTTATTTTTATTGCCTGGAGAATTGCCAATGGCATTACTGGGCCGATCACAAATATTGTGCAGTTGATGGAAAAAGCTTCCCAAGGAGATTTAACCGTTAGCAGCAGCTATAAGTCTAGAAATGAAATAGGCAGATTAAGTATAAGTTTTAGTAATATGATCACTGATGTACGAGATCTGATAAAGAAAATAGATGAATTATGCAAGCAGGTATTTTCATCATCAGAGATCTTATCTAATACCACAGAAGAGACAACGGCTTCCATTGATAGTGTGGGACAGGCGATCATAGCAGTAGCTACAGGTGCAAATGAACAAGCAAAAGATATAGATGATGGAGCAAAGGAAGTTTCGATTCTTTCAGAAGAAATAGAGGCAATATCTGATCAGATTTATCAAAGTAAAGAAGAATCACAGTTTATACATGAAGTGAATATTAAAGGTTTAGAAGCTATGAATCACCTAGAATCCAAAAATGGTGAAAGTAATAAAGTCAGAAAAGATATAGAAAATATAGTGGAGCAATTAAATCAAAAGATAAAAGAAATTGATTCAATTGTGGAAACCATTATGGGAATATCTAAACAAACTAATCTTTTAGCCTTAAATGCGGCTATTGAGGCATCCAGGGCAGGAAAAGAGGGACAAGGATTTGCTGTTGTTGCTGAAGAAGTACGAAAACTTGCCGAAGATACCAGTAAAGCCAGCAATATGGTTAAAGAAATTATTTTAGAGATTCAGAAGGATGTAAAAAAGAGCCAAGATGCAATGGTAATTTTTAAAGATGTCAGTGATGAACAAAGCAAAGCAGTAGCCCATTCAAAAGACATATTTACAGAAATATCTAAAGGGGTCCAGGTGATTGTAAAAAGAATAAATGATACTGCAATCAGTCTGCAAAAATTAAAAGACGGCAAGGACAAAGTTTTGTTGGCAATGCAAAATATTTCGGCTGTCTCGGAGGAGACAGCAGCCAGTTCTCAGGAAGTTTCAGCGTCCATGGAACAGCAGATTGCTGCGGCAGGTAAAATAAGGGATTTAGCTGATGAATTACGCAAAATGGCTGAGCAGCTTTCGCTGGCAATTCATATGTTTAAATTTTAGAGACAGGTATAACGAGTAATTTTATATTTTAAAAGCAAAGAGACTAAGGGAGTCTGCATTCCCTTAGTTTTTTATTTATTTAGATGTATTTTTTATTTGTTTTATTCACAGTTGCATTTGATCCCTGTTTTTTTAAAAAATATTTTTGCAAGTAAAACTTTGTAAATACTATATATGAGAATATGTTAAATACAGAAACAGTAAAAAAATAAAATTTTTATTTCATTGGATGGAAAAGTCAAGTATAATATATAACGATATCTATACCAGGAGGGATTTTATGCAGCAAGAAAGAGAAAAATTTTCATCACGGCTGGGTTTTATCTTGATTTCTGCCGGCTGTGCAATTGGCTTGGGTAATGTGTGGAGGTTTCCATATATTACGGGACTTTATGGAGGAGGTCTTTTTGTACTTATATATTTTATATTCCTTCTCATTTTTGGTCTGCCCATTATGGTTATGGAATTCTCCGTAGGTCGTGCCAGCCAAAAAAGCATTGCCGCTTCTTTTGATGTCTTAGAACCTAAGGGAACTAAATGGCATGTTTTCAAATGGTTTGGGATGGCAGGAAACTATTTATTAATGATGTTCTATACGACGATTTCAGGATGGATGCTTGCTTATCTTTTCTATATGATTAGAGGAGATTTTGTTGGGCGTACACCAGCAGAAGTAGAAGCAGTGTTCGGTGGATTGACTGCTAATGCCGGTGCAAGTATTTTTTGGATGATTGTGATCTGTATTTTAGGATTTGGGGTGTGTTCTTTAGGATTACAAAATGGGGTTGAAAAAATAACCAAAGTGATGATGTCAGCGCTTTTGGTTATTATGATTGCCCTGGTTATTCGCTCTGTTACATTGCCTAATGCAGCCGAGGGGCTTAGTTTTTATCTTTTGCCGAATCTGAACAGTTTTAGGGAAAGTGGCATTTGGACCACTATTTATGCAGCTATGGGACAAGCTTTTTTCACTCTTAGTATCGGGATGGGCAGTATGGCTATTTTTGGAAGTTATGTTTCTAAAGACAGAAGCCTCCTTGGAGAGGGATTAAATATTACCATTCTTGATACTTCTGTAGCTGTTATGGCTGGGTTTATTATTTTTCCTGCATGTTTTTCATTTGGAGTAAACCCAGGCAGCGGTCCAGGATTAGTTTTTGTTACCCTTCCTAATATCTTTAATTCTATGCCAATGGGCCGATTATGGGGTTCAGCCTTTTTTGTTTTCATGGTATTTGCGGCATTATCGACAGTTATTGCAGTATTTGAAAATATCATTTCCTTTGGTATTGACCTTTGTGGGTGGTCAAGAAAAAAATCAGTGATCATTAATCTGATAGCAATTATTATTTTGTCAATGCCTGCAGCTTTGGGATTTAACCTCTGGAGCGGGTTCGCTCCTTTAGGAGAAGGCAGTACGATATTAGATTTAGAAGACTTTATTGTAAGCAACAATATTCTTCCGTTAGGTTCTTTGGCCTATGTTCTTTTCTGTGTAACCCGCTATGGATGGGGATGGAATAACTTTATCAAAGAAGCCAATACAGGAAGAGGCCTTAAATTTCCAAAGGAATTAAGATTTTATCTGACATTTATTTTGCCGCTTATTTTATTAATAGTTTTTGTTTTCGGTTACATTGAAAAGTTTTAAACATATAGTCTGTGAAAAGGCAGTTTTGGCAAGCTTTACAGAAGATTAAATTCCAATGTTATTTTGTGATGAAATTAAAGTTAAGAAATATCTTTGCTATAAATATTTGCTGCAAAAAAATAAAAGCCGAAAGTGCTGATTATATCAGCACTTTCGGCTTTTATATATAAAATTTGTTAAGGTCTTACCAAAATTTTTGCTTGTTTAACATCGTTAAGGAGAGGATTAAATCCTTCTTCAACAATATCATCGAGGGCTATCTTTTTGGTGATTACGGGTTTAACATCCAATCTGCCTGTAGAGATCATATCAATCACTTCAGGGAAAACATGTCGATATGCCAGGGTTGATGTAAGGTCAATAGCTTTATACAGGACTTGTCCCATATCTACATTCACTGGTTTTGAATAAACAGCAATTGCCATGACTTGGCCACGTTGCCTTACCGAAGCAATTGCATTGGCCATCGTAGCTTGTGCTCCGGCACATTCATATGCAACATTTGCTCCGCCATTGGTTAACTGGAGTATTGTTTGAACAATATCATCCCGATGTCCGTCAATAATGGTTGTAGCGCCTAATTCTTTTGCTTTAGCCAGTCTTTCCTGGGATAAATCCACTACAATAATCTTTGTGGCTCCTGCCGCTTTTGCACATAATAATGCTAATAATCCAATAGGGCCGGCTCCAAATATGGCTACAGAATCCCCTGGCTTTAATTTGCTTTCTCTTACTGCGTGGAGTGCAACGGCTGCTGGCTCTACCAAAGCACCTTCTTCAAAAGATACATTGTCTGGAAGCAGATGAAGCATATTTTCATCTACAATTGCGTATTCAGCAAATCCACCATCACGGTTTAGTCCAATAAATCCCACTTGGCTGCATTGGTTGTAGTACCCTATTTTGCATGCATAACATTCTCCACAGTATAGTAGAGGCTCAACTACAACTCTGTCACCAACTTTGTACTTTCTTATTCCTTCGCCGATTTCAACAATTGTACCTGAAAATTCGTGACCAAGGATAAACGGAGGTTCTTGTTTTCCAATAGGATGTGGCTCTGTTGCTAATCCTTGTAAATAAGCAGAAGATCACTGCCGCATATTCCACCCCACTCTACTTTTACCTTGACTTGATGAGACAATGGATTGGGTTCTTTTACTTCTTCTACACGTAAATCTTTTGCATTATATAAAACTGCTGCTTTCATTTGTTTAGCCCCCTTTTGAAAAAATTGTACACAATTATTATAACAAATTAATGAAATTAAATCAATTTGACATAATTGAACAATTAATAATTTTTATTAGTATCACAATATGCAAATAATCAACAATTTAATAATATTATATAAGGAACAGATTAAAGGTTTTTACTAAAGGACAAAATGTAACGAATACAGTAGAATATATTAAAAGGTATAAATGGAGGGAAGTTTATGGAAAGAGGATTTTATTATGATACTAAGATCGGGATGATTGGGATTATGGAAAATGGAAAAGCTATTACTTGTGTATGTTTTGGGGAAAATCTTCCCAAGGATATAGAACTTACAGAAACATCCTTGTTAAAAATGGCCAGTGAACAATTACAAGAGTATTTAAAGGGAAAAAGGAAAAATTTTGATTTACCTCTTCAGCCAAAGGGAACAGCATTTCAACAAAAAGTCTGGGAAGCTCTTAAGAAAATTCCTTATGGAACAACCTGCAGTTATAAAGATATAGCGGAAGGAATAGGGAATCCCAGGGCTTGTCGAGCAGTAGGCATGGCAAATAACAGAAATCCTATTCCTATTTTTATTCCCTGTCATCGGGTAATCGGGGCCAATGGCAAATTGGTCGGTTATGGTGGAGGATTGGATATTAAAGAAAAGCTTTTAGAAATAGAAAAAAAGTTTTTATGAAATAAAAAATTATATCTTGCTTAGAAAAGGGAAAAAATATTAAAAAGGTTACACAAAATGACTTTTACGATTCTACATATTGTAATATAATAAAATAGTTTAAATGATGAAAGAAATAAAAATTGAAATGTTTTTGTCAAACAAGGGCAAAAGGAACTAAAGATTCAGGGGGAAAATTCATGAAAGAAAAACTCAGTTTTCATCAAAATTTACTGATCGGCTCACTATTATTTGGACTGTTTTTTGGGGCAGGTAATTTGATTTTCCCCGTAAAAATGGGACAAGATGCCGGAAGCAACACCCTATGGGCTACCATTGGTTTTTTAATCACAGGAGTAGGATTGCCTATATTTGGGATTATGGCATCAGCACTTTCTGAAAGTGAAAGTTTATTTGATATGGCAAAGCCCGTTCATGTTAAATATTCCATATTCTTTACTTGTGCATTATATCTGACCATTGGCCCTTTATTTGCTATACCGCGAACAGCGACGGTTGCTTTCGAAGTAGGAATGAATCCTTTTATTCCCAAGGAACAATTAAAAATAGGGTTACTCATTTTTTCATTGATTTTCTTTTTGCTGACCCTTTATTTTTCTTTGCGGCCAGGCCGCATTCTGGACTGGGTTGGTAAATATCTTACACCAATTTTTCTGGTGCTTTTATCGATTTTACTCATTGCTACTTATGTAAAGCCGATGGGTCAGGTAAGTCAGTATCCTCCACAGGAAAATTACATGACTCAGGCCTTGTTTACCGGCTTACTTGATGGTTATAATACGATGGATGCTTTAGCTTCTTTGGCATTTGCCATTATCATTATTTCAAACATAAGAAAATTAGGAGTCACCAAATCTCATTTCATTGCCATTGAAGCCTGCAAATCAGGATTGGTCAGTGTGATTGGCATGGGACTTATTTATGCTTCATTAGCTTATATGGGAGCTACAAGTCTTGGAAGTGTGAATCGTGCTGATAATGGAGGGGCGATTTTATCTCTGGTAAGTGAACATTATTTTGGGGTAATTGGGAAAGCCTTATTGGCTGGTATTGTCGGGGTTGCATGTTTAAAAACAGCTATTGGACTCATTACTTCCTGTGCTGAAATGTTTAGTGCAATGTTCCCCAATTCCATTTCTTATAGAAATTATGCGATTTTATTTACAGTTTTCTCATTTATTATTGCTAATTTTGGCTTAACCAACATTATTCAGCTATCAGTACCAGTATTGATGTTTCTTTATCCATTGGCGATTACTTTGATTTTGCTATCTTTATTGGCTCCGTTGATTCATAAGCAGAGTGATGTTTACAAATGGACAACCGGATTTACTGGTGTGGCTGCATTTTTTGACTTGTGTAAAGCACTTCCTGAACCTTTACAAAACAATGCAGTTATAAAGTCTATTATGAATTTTGCCCATGGATTTTTACCGGGTTTTGATTATGGATTTGGCTGGATATTGCCGGCATTTATAGGGTTCTTTATAGGATTTATGGTTTGGAAAACAAAAAAGGCGGCTGTTATGTAACAGCCGCCAAAATTTTTAGATCAAGACTTCTATGCATTCGCTTTATTTGTTGTTAATGTTTTGATGCCCAAAAGAACTACACATAACATGGCAATCGATATTGGAAGTATAATCCATGCAGATTGAATGAACCCTGCAAGGATATAGCCCACAAAAGATACAACCGCCACAGTCAATGCGTAAGGAAGCTGGGTGGAAACATGGTTAATATGGTTACACATAGCCCCTGTAGAAGACATAATGGTTGTATCTGAAATAGGGGAGCAGTGGTCACCGCATACAGCTCCGGCAAGACAAGCTGAAATAGAAATAACCAATAATTCAGGGTCAAGACCTACTGCAACTACGATTGGCAGCAAAATACCGAAGGTCCCCCAGGATGTACCGGTTGCAAAGGACATCCCCGTAGCCACAATAAATACAATTGCTGGGAGGAATATTTTAAAACCTGCTGCGCTACCTGCAAAAATACCGCTTACGAATTCTTTGGCACCGAGAAGACTTGTCGTTCCACTTAATGTCCAGGCAAAAGTAAGAATCAGAATAGCCGGAACCATGGCTTTAAATCCATTAGGGAAACATTCCATACAGTCATTGAAGCTAAGCACTTTACGTGCCATATAATATACCATGATAACAATCAGTGCCAGGGAAGAACCCAGTGACAGTCCCAGAGAAGCATCACAGTTCGCGAAAGCATCGACAACATTGACACCTTCTAAAATACCACCTGTATAAACCATACCTAATATACAAAAAGCAATTAAAATGACTACAGGAATGATCAAATCCTTTACTTTACCTTTTCCGGCAGATACTTCTACATCTTGCCCTTCAAAAGGACGATCGGGGGTTGTATAAAGGTCATTCTTTAAAAGAGCATTGTCTTCATGTTTTTTCATCGGACCATATTCTATTCCCATTAAAGTAATGAATATAATCATAAATATGGTGAGTAAAGAATAAAGATTATAAGGTATTGCACGAATGAAAAGCTCCAGACCATCATAGCCTTCCACTACACCGGTTACAGCAGCTGCCCATGAAGATATAGGAGCAATCATGCATATGGGAGCAGCGGTGGCATCAACAATGTAGGCTAATTTGGCACGAGAAACTTTGTGCTTGTCTGTAATAGGTCTCATGACATTTCCAACAGTAAGACAGTTGAAATAGTCATCTACAAAGATCAGAACACCGAGGGCGAATGTAGAAAGCATAGCACCTTTTCTTGACTTGATTTTTTTGCTTGCCCATTGACCATATGCAGCAGAGCCGCCAGCTTTATTGATCAGACATACAATTGTTCCCAGAACCACTAAGAAAATGAGTATCCCCACATTCCAGCTATCCGCCAGGGATGATATAAACCCTTCAGTAAACATAGCAGTGAAAGCCGTAATAGGATTGAAGTTTGCATACATAAAAGATCCGCAAACAATACCTATAAAGAGTGAACTATACACTTCTTTAGTAATAAGAGCCAGGCCAATAGCGATTATTGGAGGTAAAAGGGACCAAAAAGTACCGTAGAGATTACTTTGATATCCTTCTTCTCCTATTTCCGCAGCAAAAACGGGTACAGCAAAAGTCATAATGATGAGTGCTATAACAGATAGCAGTGTGAAAAATTTCCTCCGATTCATAATAACCCTCCCTTTTCATCAATGATATTTACGAATAAAAAAAATGAGGCACGGAGGTACCTCATGTTTTTTCATTCAACATAACGATAGCTCTCCACTTTAAAAAAAGTGACAGTCTGGTGCATATTCTGCAACAGCCCAGCAACGGCTCCTCTTGGCAGGAAGCCGAAACTTCGGCGACTGGTCTTTTCATCTATTACTGCGCCAAGTCATATATAATAGATTACTTGTACCACATCGCGCCTCTATCTCATTCCATATAAGTTTTTTAATTCTTAAGCTAAGGATAAACTTATGATCGCTAAAAGTCAATACAAAAAACTAAAATAAGTCAAAAAAACAGCCATAAACTTTAAAACAGTCTATGGCTGTTATATTTTTACATGGATTATTGCGCTTTTAGCCACTCTAAAGCTTCATCAGGATCGGTAAACATTTTTGCTGTGATACCATATTTCGCATACTGCTCAATAAGATTCTTCATATTCATTTGGCCGATTACCTTTTCTGGCTGTACTATTGCCCAATACTTCCATCCGCTTTTAACTGTCTGAGGGAACCAAACGGTATTGCCCCATTCAGTGTCCGCCTTTGTCAGTGCACTGTTATTTCTATCATCAGACAACCACTTTTTAGCCCCTTTGGTTTTTAAAAGTTCAGTACCCTTTAACAATATTTCTTGTAAGCATTTTCCATAAGCGTATTTCTTAATCTGGTGGTGAACGATTTTGTAATCCGTATGATACCACAAAATCGCACAATCATTTTCCATAATCAACTCTTTTGCCATATCATTCACACTCCTATAAATTTCCTATATACAATAGATATGTTCTATCGTTCTCAGTCATACAATATAAAAGTAGAATTATAAATATTTAGTGAACATTGCTGTTTTACATAAACAATAAAAACTTTCGGACTTTTCGAGGCAAGAAAAGTGTGGTACCATTAATTTATTGGAGGTGTTCGTATGAAAGATCGAATAGATTTGGAATGTGATTTTCCTGTTTGGTATACTATAAGAAGACGACGACTTAAAAATATAGCTAAAATTATGGGTTTTGGTTTTATTTTTAGTGGTATAGGTTTTGGTATTGGATGTCTTGTTTACGGGTTTAGTAAAAAATAAATTCTAATTAGTTCATAGCCTTCATACTCCTTCTACTTTTTTTCGTATATCTTAGCAAATACTAAATACAATACAAAAAGAAAGGTGTGAAGGTTATGAATAATAGAGTTGGAAATATTTTCTTATATTTTATCATAGGACTTGTGGCAGTACATTATGGATTACCTTTGCTTATGAAAGGGATTGGACTGGCTATGAGACTCATTGGAGGAGCCATTGCTTTGACATTCGGCACCATAGGCCTTGTTTTTGCAGCAGTGCCTCTCATTATTATTGGATGGCTAATTTATACATTAGTATTTAAAAGTAATTCGACCAATTCAAATTAGACATTTTTAACTATGGGGGTATATTTTATCCCCTATTTTAATAGCTTTTTCTCCCTTGACAACCAAAAATGATGTGCTAAAATAAAACATAAATAAAAATTAAAAAAGCATGAGAAAGATAAAAGCTGTGAAGGTGTAGATTTAATCTTAGTAGATAGTGAACTTCCTTACAAGAGAGAGAATGTCACCGGCTGAAAGCATTCTTAAGGTTCAGTCACTGTTGAAATTCCCACTGGAGCTGCATTTCCGAAAATATGAGAAAATATGAGTAAGAAATGCCGGTTGCCCCCGTTATAGGTTTCGAGGGTCTGCAATTTTGCAGAAACTAGGGTGGTATCGCGGATCAACTCCGTCCCTTTTTGGGACGGAGTTTTTTATTATTATTATATGGGAAATTCCGCCGGATTTCCTATACAATAAGGAAACTTTTTATTGGTATGGTGAAAATGATTGTAAATAGAAAGGAGCTTCATTATGAAAGAAAAATTACAGTCCATCAAGCAACAGGCCATGGAACGTTTAAAAGATGTGAAAGAACTAAAAGCTTTAGATGAGATTCGTGTTGAGTTTTTGGGTAAAAAAGGAGAACTTACCCAGGTTTTAAGAGGAATGAAAGATCTAAGTGCAGAAGAACGCCCGATTATTGGACAGATGGCCAATGAAGTAAGAGAAGCCATTGAAGGAAAAATTGAGGAAGCAAAGAACATATTGGCAGTAAAGGCTCAGGAAATGAAACTAAAATCCGAAGTCATCGATGTAACCATGCCTGGCAGAAAAAGAAATCTGGGGCATCGTCATCCTATGAATTTAGTTGTAGACGAAATCAAAGAAATTTTCCTTGGAATGGGTTATAAGATTGCAGAAGGTCCAGAAATAGAAACCGAATACTATAATTTCGAAGCTTTAAATATTCCGGCAGAACATCCCGCAAGAGATGAACAAGATACTTTCTACATTAATAAAAACTTCATGCTTCGTACCGCTACATCGCCTATTCAAGTGAGAGTGATGGAAAATGAAAAACCACCGATTCGTATTATATGTCCGGGGAAGGTATATCGTTCCGACGAAGTAGATGCTACGCACTCTCCAGTATTCCATCAATTAGAAGGACTAGTGGTTGATAAAAATATTACTTTTGCAGACCTTAAGGGAGCATTGGAAGTATTCGCAAAAGAATTGTTTGGAGATAAGATAAAGGTAAGATTCCGACCACACTTCTTCCCATTTACAGAACCCAGTGCAGAAATGGACGTAGCCTGTGTAGCCTGTGTAGCCTGTGGTGGAGAAGGATGCAGAGTTTGTAAAGGCAGCGGATGGATTGAAATTTTAGGCTGTGGAATGGTTCATCCTAAAGTACTTAAAATGGCAGGTATTGATCCGGATGTATATACTGGTTTTGCCTTTGGAATGGGGCTTGAAAGACTTGCCATGAGTAAATATGGCATAAAAGACTTACGTTTATTTGTAGAAAACGATGTGAGATTCTTAGATCAGTTCTAATCTTGTATCAATTTTAGAAAGGAGTATGGATATGAATATACCTATGTCTTGGCTTAAAGACTATACGCCAATTGATTGTGATATAAAAACTTATGTAGAAGCTATGACCATGTCCGGTTCTAAGGTAGAAACCTATGAAGAACAGGGCAAAGAAATTTCCAATGTTGTGGTAGGAAAGATTTTGTCCGTAGAAAAACACCCTGATGCAGATAAATTAGTGGTTACAAAGGTGGATGTAGGGCAGGAAGTTATTCAGGTTGTAACAGGAGCTAAAAATATTTCTGTTGGAGATTATATTCCCGTTGCCCTTAATGGTGCCACATTGCCCGGAGGCGTTAAAATCAAAACTGGGAAGCTTCGTGGAGTAGAATCCCAGGGGATGATGTGTTCTATTCAGGAATTAGGATTTACCACTCAGGATTATCCGGAAGCTGCAGAAGACGGAATATACATTTTCCAGGAAGAACAGCCTTTAGGAAAAGATGTAAAGGAAATTTTCGGCCTTAATGATGTGGTTGTAGAATACGAAATAACTTCCAATCGTCCTGATTGCTTTAGTGTAATAGGTATTGCCAGAGAAGCAGCAGCAACCTTTAATTTGCCTTTTAACTATCCTGAGATTTCTGTAAAAGAAAGTGGAGGAAATATTTCTGATTATATTTCCATAGAAATTGAGAATAAAGAACTTTGCCCCAGATATGCTGCAAGGGTGATTAAGAATGTAAAGATAGGCCCTTCTCCTAAATGGATGAGACAGCGCCTTTTAGCAGCAGGTGTAAGACCAATTAACAATATTGTAGATATTACCAACTATATTATGCTGGAAATGGGTCAGCCCATGCATGCTTTTGATCTGGCAAAGCTGGATAAGAAAAAAATCGTGGTTCGCAATGCAAAGTCTGGAGAAAAAATTATGACTCTTGACGGAGTAGAAAGAGATATAGATGAATCCATGCTTTTAATTACCGATGGCGAACAACCTTTAGCTGTTGCTGGCGTTATGGGTGGAGAAGAAACAAAAATAACAGAAGAAACAAAGGATATTCTCTTTGAATGTGCGAATTTTAACGGGGCAAATATAAGAGTGACAGCCAAGAAATTAGGGCTTAGAACCGATGCATCCGTAAAATATTCTAAGGGTCTTGATCCTGAAAATGTATTGAATGCTTTAAACAGAGCCGCACAATTAGTAGAAGAATTAGGAGCCGGGGAAGTAGTCAGCGGTATTATCGATGTATATCCCGGAAAGAGAGAACCAAAGACCATTCCCTATTCCGTAGAAAAAATCAATGGACTTCTTGGAACTTCCTTATCTGAAGACGAGATGATTGGCTACTTAACCCGTCTTGAGTTTAAAGTAGACAAAGAAGCGAAAACTGTTACCATACCTACTTTCCGTCCTGATATAGAAGGAAATGCTGACTTGGCAGAGGAAGTTGCCAGATTATATGGATATGACAAGATCGATACCACTTTAGAAACTGGAACTCCAACTGTAGGAAAGAAAACTTATGCACAAAAAATGGAGTATACTGTTAAAGAAGTTATGGAAAGTCAAGGTTTCTATGAAATCATGAACTATTCCTTTGAAAGTCCTAAAGTTTTTGATAAACTCAATATTCCTGAAAATGATCCGCTTCGTAATGTGATTACCATATCCAATCCTTTAGGAGAAGACTTCAGTGTGATGAGAACACAGACCTTAAATGGCATGTTGACTTCTTTATCCACAAATTATAACAGAAGAAATGAAGAAGCGTATCTTTATGAAATAGCGAAAGTATATATTCCTAAATCCCTTCCATTAACGGAGCTACCTGATGAAAGACCAAAGCTTACCATAGGAATGTATGGTAAGGGAGACTTCTATGATTTAAAAGGAAACGTAGAAGTGTTATTTGAGAAATTGGGCATGGATGACAAGGTAGAGTACAGTTTAAAACAAGATTTGCCCTGGATGCATCCTGGCCGTTGTGCATCTGTTTCAGTTGGGGATAAGGAAATAGGCTATATCGGAGAACTTCATCCTACGGTAGCAGCCAATTATGATATTGATACCAGGGTATATGTAGGTGTTCTGGATATGCCTGCACTACTGGAAGAAGCTCAGCTTGAAAGAGAATATAAGCCACTTCCAAAATATCCTGCAGTGACCAGAGACATTGCGATGTTGGTTAAAGACGAAGTCCTTGTAAAAGATATTGAAAATATTATAAAACAAAGAGGCGGAAAAATATTAGAATCCTATAGCTTATTTGATGTCTACAAAGGCAAACAAATTCAAGAGGGCTATAAATCCGTTGCTTACTCCATTATCTTTAGAGCTTCTGACCGTACTTTGACAGAAGATGAAGTGAATAAAGCCATGAAGAAAATATTAAATGGTTTAGAAACCACTTTAGGCGCACAATTAAGAGGGTAAAAACAGGGTGCCTGCTGTCCGTATTATATTCAATAGGGTGGCAGGCACCATTATTTTTGGCTAAAAGATTTCGATGCAAAGATGATGATGATAGGCCAAAGGATTGTGGTCACCAGATGACTGATAACTGCCTGGACAATGATAATGCTTTTGGTAATAGTAGAATAAGAATGAGGTGTAATATCACCAAGCCCGATCGTGAAAAACGTTGTTGCGCTAAAATAAAGAGCATCCCAATTTTGTATGATTTGGTCGCTGGACTTTATGCCTTCGTTAGAAATATTCCCAAGATATGCATATAAAATAGCAAAGGTTATCAGGATGGAAGATAGCAATACAAGATATTGAATGAATAGAAATAAAGTACGCCAAAAAACTCGATTAGAAATATGGTATGCCATAATCAGAAGATCAATAATGGCAATCAAAAAGAAATAACTGATAATAGAAAGAGTAGTGGAAGTACTTGATGGATCTATAAAAATCAAATTCGTTTGGGTCAATATAAAGGGAAGAAGTAAAAGTAGCAAAACATTGATTAAAAAGCCTGCACAGAAAGAAATAAAGCTGATAGTAAGGAAGACTCCTCCAAAGCCAATAAACCATATGATTTGAATATAAAGTGGTTCAATATTATATTTGATAAGAAAGAAACCAATTAAAAACAATAAAGCAAAAATAAAAAATAAACGGGAAACTGCATCCCAACTTTTCCATAAACATGAGAAATAATTTAAAAGAGATTTCATATCGGTCACCAATGGATACATTTTTAATAGTATTATTTTCATGATATATATACGATATACTATTGAATTTCAATCATTACAGGTTCGTGATCAGAAAGACGAAGAGTTGGTACATCATAGGATTGAAGGGATACATCCTTGGAGATAAATATATAATCAATACGTGACTTATATTTTTTATTGATGAACGTAGCAAGCTCTTCTTTTTCCATAGCTTTTCCCGTATCGACACTTAAAGAAAATAATTTGTTTAATTCGGATAAGTCGGAGGTATTCATATCTCCTGTAAGGATAAAAGGTTCCTCGCATTTTTCTAATATCTTTATAATTTCCTCTATTTGATTTTTACGAATCGATTTGGTTAAATCCAAATGGGTATTAAAAACGGCCAAGTCTCCGAAAGGTGCTTTAATAACAGTTTTTTGTAATTTTCGTGGATATTTATCAAAAGAGAGGGTGTATTCTTTAGAAGACTCAATAGGATAACGACTGATGACCATATTTCCGGTTTGTCCTTTAATCATATTCTGCGTAGGTGTATAAAAGTAATACATAGAGAGCTTTTTTGCAATGTATTCAGGCTGTTTCTGAAAATAAGAGCGAAAAGTTTTATAGTCCACTTCCTGAAGGCAGACTATATCGCTATCGCAGGATATAAGAAAAGATAGGATATTATTTAAGACAGGATGTCCTTTTGGACTAATCCCATAGTGAATATTATAAGAAATTATTTTGATGGAATCAGAGGAGGAAAAAGTATCTAGCATTTTTGTAGGCGCCAAAAGGCTTAAAGGAATTGTGAAAAGCAAGCAGATGATAGAGATTCCTAATAATATCCATTTTTTTAGGTAAAGTTTCATAGAAAGTTCCTCCGAAGTGGTAGCTGTTTAGTCATATATAATAAGATTACTATACTATTTAGTGAAAACCTATATGAAAATTATGGAAACTAATAAAGGGAATAACCTTATTAAATTGATCTATACTAAATACAAAACTCATGAATCTGGAGGTGGAAAAATGGAACTGACTACGCAGGATTACCTTAAAAAAGCACTGCTCGATACTCAGGAAAGGATAAGGGATTTTCAGAATTATTCTCAGATCGTAGAAGATGAAGAAATCAGTGATTGTTTTAAAAGATTTGCTGAAAATGAAGGTTTGCAGGCATCAGAACTTCAAAAACTTATATCAAAGAAATTAGGACAATAAAAAATAAAAATCCCCAAAGAGGGATTTTTATTTTGAAATAAGAAAGTTCGTCTTGCCTGCAAGGAAATAAACTTTATTATTTCAAAAATGCGACGTAGTCGCTTCTTGTGATGAGTGAAGAAGATTGTCATTAAAGTAATAGCTGTATTCTTCAAGGTAATCAGATAAGACATATTTTTGAGGAGATAATGGATTTAAGGCACTTAGGCGTAAGCTTTGATTCTTCGGATAACTATATTTGCGAAACGACGGATTGGGAAACGTAATCATACAGATTCTCCTTATCTCTATGATCGTTAAATAGTTTATCCATTTACAGCCGCTTTATGTGTGGAGATAATTGTTATATATTATTCAGGATAATATAGATTTTCATTTTTAATATTTTTAAGGACTTCATCCAGGAATTTTTTGGATTCATATTTTGCCATAGGAAGATTCATATCCAGATAATTTCCGCATTCCACAGGAGAAGCGCCGGGAACGTCCCCTTCGAAACCAGCCATAAATTCAAACAACTCTGTAATTAAAGGAAGCACATCTTCTGATGAAAAATCCCCATGAATGACAAGATAGAAGCCAGTTCTGCATCCCATAGGACCGAAGTAAATAATTTTTTCAGCATACTTTGAGTGATTTCTTAGAAAAGTCGCGCCAAGATGTTCCATAGTATGAATTTCAGCCGTATTTAATACGGGCTCCCTGTTAGGTTCTTTCATTCTTATATCAAAAGTCGTCAATATTTCATCTCCTGCAGAGTCCTTTCTGGAGACAAAGATGCCTCTGACCAGTTTATTATGATCTACGGTAAAACTCGCAATTTTTTTCAATTCAATTCCTCCTTATCTGACCTTTGCATGTTTAAAAATGCTGGCAGCATATTTTCATTTCTTTATATTATGAAACATATATATTAAAATCGCAATGAAAAAATATGGGATATTTTTCATAAAATCAAACTTTTAAAAAGCATTTTCGTATGTTATGTTTGAATAGGCGCATAAAAATTTAAGGAATTCCATTGAATTGGAATAAATTTTATAATAAAATAGCTTTACTGTAAAATTATTTTATTATAAATAGGTGGATTATATGGAAGAAAAAAAGGTGAACGAGATCAGTCATCAATTTTTAAATTTTATATTGAGTTTAAAGCTATGGCTTAAAGAAAATTACTTAAAAGAATTCAATATTAATGGAAAAGGCAATTGCAGTAATTTGACAGGAAGGCAATTTACGATCTTAGTTATTGTACATCAATTTGAGTGCTGTACCATATCAGATTTGGAAAAAGAACTTAATGTCAGTAACAGCAGTTTGTCTATTGTTGTTTCTAAATTGGTTAAAGAAGGTTACCTGAAAAGAACTTATCCTTCAGAAGAAGAAGACAGAAGAAAGACATACATATCTTTAACACCAAAAGGAATATCGGTACTTACTGAAGTTTATGAAAGGATTATAAAAATTTTTGGAGATTTTTATTGTAATCTTGATGAAAAAAAGCAAAAAGACTTTGAAGAAGGCTTAAAAAAATTAAGTGCCATCTTTGGCAGTTAAATTAAATAAAATGAGTTAACTAAGATTAAGGAGGATGTATCAATGAAAATGAAAAGATTAATCCCTATGGTACTTGCTTTAGGGATATTGACTGCTGGCTGCGGTCAGACTAACCAAGAAGTAATGAATGAAACAGAAGAAAAGGCAACGCCTGTTAAAGTAGAGCAAGTCTCAAAAGGACAAATTTCTAATACTTTTACATATGGAGGGAAAATTAATCCTAAACAGCAGATTACTGTTTCAAGTAAAATTGCAGGAAAAGTAAAAGCAGTAAATTTTGATATTGGAGATGTAGTTAAAGCAGGAGATATTTTATTCACTTTAGATGAAACAGATCTTAAAAATACCATAAGAACCCTTGAAGCTCAAATTAAATCTGCTGAGGCTGCTGTGAATATGAGTAAAGTTGGCCTTAACAGCGCCAAAGGTAGTCAGCAGGAACAACAGAAAAATCAGTTGGAATCAAATTTACAAATGGCAGAAATCAAATTGCAAGATGCTAAAAAGGCTTATGAAGATATGAAAGCCTTATATGAAATAGGGTCGGCTTCCAAGCAGCAATTGGATCAGATGAAAACCGCTTATGACACAGCTGCTATCGGATACAATTCTGCAAAAGAGGCTTATGATTTATTTATCAATAAACTTTCAAAAGAAAGCGTTGAACAGGCACAAACCCAAGTGGCTCAGGCAATGGCCAGCAAAGAAAGCCTGGAAGTTCAATTGGCCAACGCTTATGAAACTCTAAAAGATGCAGCTGTTAGAAGTCCTATCGATGGTATTGTAAGCAGCCGTACAATTGATGCAGGAGAAATGGTGAGTGGCGCTGTTGCACCATTTACGATCATTCAAATGGATACAGTATTTGTAGAAGTGAATGTTTCCGAGCAGGTGATCAATAAACTTGAAAAAGGCCAGAAGGTAGATGTCTATGTAAGTTCTGCTTTTAGTGAACCTTTTGAAGGAACTATTTATGCCATAAGCCCTGCGGCAGATCAAACCTTTACTTATCCTGTTAAGATCGAAATTCCTAATAAAGACGGGCTTCTTAAACCTGGCATGTTTACAGAAGTTGAGTTTGCAGTAGATACAGTAAAAGACGCACTGATTGTTCCAAGGGAAGCTGTATTGAACGAAGGAGATATCTATTATGTTTATATTGTTGAAGGCGACAGAGCTAAAAAGACAGAGGTTAAATTAGGACTTGATAACGGAAAAGAAGTAGAAGTTGTTGAAGGATTAACTGAAGGTGCTCAACTTATTGTAAAGGGACAAAATTATCTTGAAGATGGTGGTAAAGTCCAGATTACAGAGAATTAGGATGAGAGGAGAATAAGCCATGAAGCTTTCGAAAGTATCAATACAGCGTCCTGTTACCACTGTCATGGTCGTATTTATCGTGATACTATTGGGAATTGTATCGATGGGTAAATTACCGGTCGATTTATTACCCAGTATAGAATATCCTTATGCATTGGTCATGACATCTTATAATGGGGCAGGGCCTCAGGAAATAGAATCATTGATCACAAAGCCTTTAGAATCTGTGGTAGGTACAGTGAGCAATGTAAAAAATATAACATCCACATCTTCCAATGGATCCTCCATGATTTTCGTAGAGTTTAATGATGGAACAGATATGGATGTGGCAACGCTTAATATGAGAGAAAAGATTGACCTGATTAAAGGAATGTTGCCAGAAGATGCTGATGATCCTATGGTTATGGAAGTAAGTCCTGATATGATGGCAACCATGCAGATAGGCATCAGTGGCAGTGATGATCTGGTTAAATTAAAGCAAATTGTAGAAGATGAGATTACCAGTAAAATAGAAAGAGTAGAAGGTGTAGCTTCTGTTAACATATCTGGAGGAAAAGAAAAGGAAATACGCATCACATTGCTTCCGGATAAGTTAAAAGGATATAACATAACTCCCAGTACAGTAGCCCAATCTATTGCAGCCGAGAATTTAAATCTTCCCGTAGGGGAAGTGAAACAAGGAACCAGTTCACTGACAGTTCGTGCGTTGGGAGAATTCAGCAGTATTGAGGAGATCAGAAATCTGCCTATTACCACTGCTGGAGGCGTAATTTACTTAAGAGACATTGCAGAAGTAGAAGAAGTATTTAAAGAGATGACTTCCTATGCTTATATTAATGGGAAACCAAGTATCAGTTTATCGGTGCAAAAACAATCCACAGCCAATACAGTTCAAGTATCAAAAGCAGTTAATAAAGCACTGGATCGATTAAGAGCTGAATTAAAAGACATTGAGATTACAATGATTTATGACACTGCAGAATTTATTAATTTATCTATTAATAACGTTGCTTCCACTGCAATTTCGGGTGGAATATTGGCTGTCTTTATCTTATTTATTTTCTTACGTAATATAAGAAGTACATTCATTGTTGGAACAGCAATACCAGTATCTATTGTTGCGACCTTTGCGCTGATGTATTTCAGCGGCCTTACATTAAATATGGTTTCTTTAGGAGGATTGGCACTAGGAATTGGGATGCTGGTGGATAATGCCATAGTTGTTTTGGAAAACATATACAGGCATAGAGAAAATGGAGAAGGCCGAAAGGATGCAGCCGATAAAGGAACTACAGAAGTTGGCATGGCGGTTTTGGCTTCTACCCTTACAACCATTGCCGTATTCCTGCCTATAGTTTTCGTTGAAGGAATCACTGCAAAATTGTTTAAAGAGATGGCATTAACCATAACTTATTCTTTGACTGCATCTTTAGTTGTTGCAGTAACTTTGGTACCTATGATGGCTTCTAAGATTTTAAAAGTCGAAAAAGTAGATGAAATTAAAAGAAGAAAAATAACGACTAAAATATTCGATGCATGGAGTGCCGTATTGGATAGTATAGATAAGGTATACAGAAGAGTTCTTAACTGGACTCTTCACCATAGATTGAAAGCGTCTTTGATTACGATAGGCGTTTTTATAGCTACGTTGTCAATTCCTGTCTTGGGTCTGGTTGGGATGGAATTTTTCCCGGCTTCTGACGAAGGAAGTTTTACAATTGATGTAACTCTTCCAAAAGGCACTGTAATAGAAGAAACTTTTGAAGTAGTACAGCAGGTTGAAGCAAAATTAGAAGGTATTAAAGAAGTACAAGAAGTATTTGTAACTATTGGCGGAGGCGGAATGTTAAGCTCGGGTACGTCTTCTAACAGCGCCTCATTAACGGTGGATATAGGCTCTGTTAAAGAAAGAGAACGTTCTGTTGATGAAGTTGCGGATGAAGTCAGAGTTTTGGTTTCTGATATTCCGGGAGCTGAATTCTCCGTTTCAGGAAGCAGTTCTATGACAGTAACAGGAGGAAGCCCAATTTCTATAGAAATTGCTGGAGACGATTTGGAAAAGCTAAAACAAATCGCCAATGATGTCGTAGATATTGTGGAAAGTGTGGAGGGAACAAGAGAAGTAACGAGTTCTTTTGAAGACGGCATTCCAGAAGCCCAAATTACGATCAACAGACAAAAAGCATCCATGTATGGACTCAATATGGCAACTATATCCAACACATTAAAAACTGCCGTACAAGGTTCTGTGGCAACCCGGTTTAAGGTAGACGGAACAGAGATTGATGTAAGAATGGTATACGATACATCAAGATCAGAATACTTAAAGGATATTAAAAATATCGCTGTTACATCTCCTATGGGAGTCAATGTACCTTTATCAGAAGTGGCAGATATCTCTATAAGTGAAAGCCCTACCAGTATCTACAGAGAGAACCAGAAAAGAGTTGTAACAGTGAGCTCAGCACTTTTTGGAGTAGATATGAGCACTGCTCAGACTGCTATTGACCAAAGATTAAAAGAATACCCAATGCCTGACGGATATACTTATAAATTCTCGGGAGAAGTAGAACAAATGATGGAGTCCTTCTCCAGTCTTGGATTAGCATTATTGTTGGCGATTTTACTTGTATACATGGTTTTGGCGGCACAATTCGAATCTTTCCTCCATCCGTTTACAATTATGTTTTCTGTACCTTTAGCTTTAACCGGAGCTATTCTCGGATTATTTGTAACGGGAAGAACCTTAAGTATGCCTTCCTTTATAGGATTAATCATGCTGGTAGGTATCGTTGTTAATAATGCGATTGTATTAATTGACTATATCATTCAACTTCGTCAAAGAGGGTATGACAGGACAGAAGCTATATTAGAGGCTGGGCCCACAAGACTGCGACCTATTCTTATGACAACCCTTACAACTGTCCTTGGAATGCTTCCGATGGCATTAGGAATCGGTGAAGGAGCAGAGACCATGGCACCTTTAGCTACAGCCGTTATAGGAGGATTGTCATTATCTACGATCCTTACATTAGTAGTTATTCCTCTTAACTATACGTTATTTGATGATATATCAATGAAGTTAAGAAGAAAAAGAAAGAAAAATAAAACCCAACAAATGGCTGTATAGAAAATTAAAAAAACTATTGCACAATTCAAAAAAATATATTATAATAACTTCAATGATAAATAGTAGAATTAAAATTCGATGATTGGAAAGAGTAGATATATCGATTCTATTCAGCGAGTCGGCGGTGGTGTGAGGTCCGATATAGAAAGATATATTGAATGGTTCCATGAGAAGCACCATGAAATCTTTGTGAAAGTAGTGGGCGCCGGATGCTTACCGTTATATAAGCAGGATATCGAGTTCATCTCCGTATCTGTTTGAGCGAGACAGTTTTAATTGTCTAATTTGGGTGGTACCGCGGAATCATAGCATTTCGTCCCTTAACCAGGGATGAAGTGCTTTTTTTATTGCATGAACTCGGAACTGGCTAATGGGAGTGTCCAGCTCCATATTAAAAAAATGAAAGGGGTATGTATTATGAAGGTAAAACATTTAACTATGTCGGCAATTTTATTGGCAATCGGGGCGATTTTACATTACATTGTACCAGGAATTTTTGCAGGAATGAAACCGGACTTTTTATTATCCATGATGTTTTTAGCGATCTTTATTAATTTTAATGCGACGAATGTGGTTGCAACATCTATTGCCTGTGGGCTGATTTCAGCATTAACAACGACTTTCCCTGGAGGACAGATACCCAATATTATTGACAAGTGTATCACAGGTTTTGTTGTGGGATTACTCATTTATGCTTTAAGAAAGATCCCTATTCCTCAAACACTTAAAATGGGCATTATAGGACTAATTGGAACACTCATTAGCGGAACAGCATTTTTAGGCAGTGCATACCTTTTGGTAGGTCTTCCAGGCGGAGCAAGTTTTGGAGCACTGTTTATGGGAGTGGTTATTCCAGCATCCATAGGAAACGTGATTTTCATCATTCTATTCTATCAAATCATTGCCCGCATTGGATTAAGCCGGGAGACACTTTCTGAGTAGAAAAAATATATTAAATAATAGGGGGGGCAGTATCCTCCCCTATTTTTATTGTGCAGGAAATCCTTAAGGACTTCTTACACAATAAAAAGGTGTTTCAAAGGATTCTCCCTTGCAGTTTTCTGGCAAAAATTATATACTAATGAAAGCGAGTTTTTCTACACTACTAAAAGAGGTGAACACGATATGACAGCAGATATGCAAACGGAAAAAAAGAAGGTTATATTTAGCGGTATGCAGCCTTCAGGAAATATTACTCTGGGGAATTACTTAGGGGCTTTAAAGAATTGGACCAAATTGCAGGATGAATACAATTGTTTATTTTGCATTGTAGATTTGCATGCCCTGACAGTACGTCAAAATCCTGCTGAACTTAGGAAAAGAGCCAGAGAAGTTTTGATGCAGTATATCGCAGCGGGATTAGATCCGGAAAAAAATATTATTTACTATCAATCCCATGTGCCTGCCCATGCAGAATTGGCATGGATTCTTAACTGTTTTACTTATATGGGCGAATTAAACCGCATGACTCAGTTTAAGGAAAAATCCCAAAAACATAAGGATAATATCAATGCCGGACTATTTACTTATCCGGTTCTTATGGCAGCGGATATTTTATTATATCAGGCGGATCTGGTGCCTGTAGGAAACGACCAGAGTCAGCATTTAGAAATCACAAGGGATATTGCTATAAGATTTAATAATTTATATGGAGATACTTTTACTGTTCCGGAAGGTTATTTCCCCAAAGTAGGCGCAAGAATTATGAGCTTGCAGGAGCCTACCAAGAAGATGTCAAAGTCTGATGAAAATGAAAATGCATACATCGCTCTTTTAGATTCTCCTGATACTATTGTAAGAAAATTAAAGAGAGCTGTAACAGACTCAGAGGCCAAGATTCAATACACCGACAAGCAGCCGGGAATCAAAAATCTCTTGGATATCTACTGCAGTATTACAGAAGAATCAGTAGAAGAGGCAGTGGACAGGTTCTCATCCTTGGGTTATGGAGAATTTAAACTCAAAGTGGCAGAAGCCATTATAGAAGAATTAAGACCACTTCAAAACAGATTTTATGAACTGGAAAAAGATAAAGCATACATTGATGGCATCATAAAAACCAATGCAGAAAAAGCATCTTATATTGCCAACAGAACTCTAAGAAAAGTACAGAAGAAGATTGGACTTCCTCCAATTGTAAAATAAAAAACTCCCTGAGGAGTTTTTTATTTTAGTCAATTTTATTTAACCTTAAGAACCCGGAACCAAAAACTTGAGCGGTTTCTGTTATGGTCATAAAGGCATGGGGGTCTGTACGTTTTACAATTTCTTTAATTTTTGCCACTTCTCTGATTCCGACAGTACAGGTGATGATTGCTCTTGGGGCTTTAGTATAAGCGCCTTCTCCATGAACAATCGTTACGCCTCTTTTGGCTTCTTTTATAATCTGTTCTGAGATTTCAATTTCCTTATTTGTAATAATAGAAATTGTTCTTTTATAGTTTAGTCCGTCTACAACATAATTAGTAGTTTGTGAAGAAATGAACATTAAAGCCAGAGTATATACAGACAAATCTACGCCAAAGAAAAATCCCGACAAAAAAATGATAATTACATTTAATCCAAAGCCAACTGAACCCATACTGAGAGAAAAAAATTTATTCATGATTTTAGAAATGATATCTGTTCCGCCGGTGGAGCCACTTCCCCGAAAAACAATTCCCGATCCCAGACCATTTAGTACCCCGCCTAAAAGGACCGCAACCAGAATATCATCTGTTGGGATATGTATGTTTTTTGTCAGGGAAAGAGATACAGTAAAAGATAGCATGCCCAGTAAACTCAGGCAAATAAATTTTTTGTGAATGAATTTATAGCCTAAAATGAAAATAGGAATATTAAGAATCAAAACGAGTAAACTCATATCCCATTTAAAAAGAAGATTAAGAAGCATGGCAATGCCAGTGACGCCTCCGCTCAAAAGATGATGATGTACGAGAATTCCATTAATAGGGATGCTCATGATAAAAGTACCTAAAAAAATCATAAGTACGTTTTTATAATAAGATTGTATGTAAGACATAAAAATGCTCCCTTTCATAAAGTATATTTTCAAATTTATTATAGCTTCCTTTAGGGTTTTTCAAAAGAGTGAGGTAGTATAAAATATTTTGTGTAAACTCGGTTCTCTAGTTAATACTAGAAAAGGGAACCAACTTCTTGTAGAATTTAAAGTGCCCACAATAAATACTACATAAGAAAGAAGGTTCCCTTA